>Ga0228634_1000582_pt1 | contig 26002 bp, 43 predicted proteins | sample 42DmetaG_FD_190063 | JGI IMG/M metagenome (GOLD analysis project Ga0228634, IMG submission 190063) | Seawater microbial communities from Monterey Bay, California, United States - 42D | ecosystem: Environmental > Aquatic > Marine > Coastal | place: USA: California | collected 2016-09-27 | reverse complement strand
GTCATTTGTTACAGAAGATGCGTTACGAGGCTTAGTTGAATTCTCAAACGATGCGTTAAACATCAAAGCAGTATACAAAGAAAGTATTCTTAATGCTGATGCAGTAGATGTTGTAGAAGAAGAGGAAGAAGGCGGTATTCTTAAGACTATTACTGATTTCTTCAAGCAAGACTAATGAAGTCAAATATATTAGTGATTACTGGGCCACAGGGGTCTTGTAATCACTTATTCTCAAAAGCATTATCTATGCACGATGATGTCTCGGGTTGGGATGACCTGTTAAGAGAGTATTGGATAAACCACGATGCGGCACCGTTTAAAGATATTTGGTCACATCCAGAAACTATTAGTGGACACGATTGGTCACTAAGTGAGAACTGGGTACTTAGTGTAAGTGGACCATATGTAGATATCATTGACGGACAAAAGCAAACTGTTTATCCAAACTACAAAGAAGTATTAAGCGAACTTAGTAAAGTAGGTAATGTTCAAGTTGGTATTATTGGTAGAGACCAAAATATCATGGGACAAAATCAATTAAGAAAACGAGGAGTAGAAAGTTATCACAACTTTCTCAACAAAGTAGAAGACTTAACAGCACATCCTCACGTGTTTTTAAGTGTAGAACTTTTATACTTGTTTAGGCATCAGTACCTGAAGTCACTAGATGCCTTGCTTGATATTCCTGTAGATGCGAGTGATGAAAGACTTCACTATATTCTTAACAAAGACCCGAATGCTAAATATGTTCATAATGTTGAACATAGTTGGTTAGACAAGCGAAAGAGAGATGGACTATTAAACGATAATAGTTTACCACACGATGAAACAGATGTACAGTAAGAAACAAGATACATCAGTTGTAATCATTAAATACGCAAGTGCAGTACTTATATTAATAGCAATGGTTTTACATGTTGCAGGTATAACGCCTTGGAATAGTATTTTACAAATGATTGCCGCAAGTGGCTGGATATATGTTGGTCTTAAGTGGAACGAGAAAGCAATAATTCTTAATTTTCTCCCTCAGTTTGCTATCATAATACCTATGTTGATTTGGATATATTTTATAAAGGACACAGGATTGTGAAAAGTAATTGGGAATTAGGTAAAGAACTATCAAACTATCATTTCGATAAATCAATAAAAGATACAGAATCTTATCAAAAATGCGGAAGATTTGTAGGCGATTGGAAAGATGAACTTGAAGAAGCCTATAGAACTATGGCTAGTGTCACCTGGAATAACAGGTGGCACAAACATGGCAAGACAGACCCTAGAGGCAATCTTGCAGAAAACGAATTAAAAGATATCATTGATGCTGGCGGAGACCCAGACGTATCAATGTATCAAGGTTCATATACAATTGGACCTGTAATGCAACAGATGATTGATACACTAGGCATGGATGGTAGTAGACACAAACTACACATTCAAGTAACTGGCGAAGTTGTATCTATGCACATGGATAAACATTACGAAAAAGAAACTCAAGGCGGTGAAGCACGTAGATTTTTAATTGCGTTAGAAGATTGGGAGCCAGGACAAATTCTAATCTTCGGCAATCAAATATGTGAAAGATGGACTGCTGGAGATATCATTACGTGGGAATGGAAAGACATGCCTCACGGTACAGCAAATTGTAGTCTACATAAACGACCTATGTTAGCAGTGACAGGCATCGTTACTAAACAGACACAAGACTTAATTGACAACCCAAAATTAAGATATAATTTAGACTAAATACTCGTTAGAAACGCTTGACTATTCGGTCATGATAGGTTATAATAAGTAATTAAGTCGAAAGAAGGAACAACATGGCAGTAGGAATAATTTCAGCAATACCAGAAGAATACACGAAATTAGAATGGGATAGTGAACCAAGAACAGAAATAATCGTAAATAAAATTTTTAAGTTTGGCAAAATGAATGGCATTGATGTCATTGCCGCAGAATGTGGAATAGGTAAAGTAAACGCCGCATTAACAACAGGTTTGTTATTAGGTCATTTTGGGTGCGACAGTATTGCATTTAGTGGAGTTGCAGGTGGCTTAAATCCAGAGTTACAACAAGGTGATATTATTGTTGCTGACGAACTTATTCAACATGATTATGGTGCAATTGTTAATGGACAATTGATTAGTTCTATTCCTGGAAGTTTTCCAGCACTAGACGATACTGATGAAAATGTTGCATATATTATGCCAGAAAGATTGAAAAATGCGTTAATAAATGTCATAGGACTAGAACCAAAGTTTGGTCGTGTTCTTACAGGTGACACTTACTTGGCTTGTGAAAGTACAAGAAAAATGTTTCGTGGACAGTTTGAAGCAGATGCAATTGAAATGGAAGGTGGTGCAATAGCACAAGTATGTTGTTCTTGGCACGTACCTTTTGTAATTGTAAGAGTATTAAGTGACTTAGCAGGTGCAGAATCGCATTATCAATTTGAAGAATTTATAGATGATGCTAGTATAAAAGCCGCACAGACAGTAAGTAGAATTCTTCCTGTATTGGAAGAGTGGAAATGATGATTAGAGAGTTTAAAGATACACCATTCGAGTTAAATAACCAAGAATTTATAATTGATAACGAACATTTTAAAGTATATCCAGACGCCTGGCCAGCATGTGACGGACATTTATTGTTCGTTCCTAAACTAAATACAACAGAATACATAACAAAGACACTAAGTGAAACAATTGCTTATGGAGATAATTTGGTAGAAACAGGTAAGATTGACGGATATCATTTTGGTATGAATATGGGAGAACCAGCAGGGCAATCTGTTATGTGGCCGCATGTTCACTTTATACCAAGACATAAGGGAGACGTAGAAGGTTTTCCTGGAAGTGTCAGATTAGCACACAAAGGGCATAGAGGTTCAGAGTATTATGGATTTCATCCAGAATATAAAGATGAATATCGAAAAGTGCATCCTTTTATAAAATGGAACGATGAGGGAGAGTTAGAATGAACAAATCATACGAATCAAAATCAGCAATAATTATTCTTTATGGCTCATCCGAGTACAAGACCTTAGATAAAAAACTAAACGGTCAACTTGATACTATGTGCCAAGCAAATAGTATTGATAGTAAAGATACTTTAGAAACTGAGATGACATATCCTTCTAAAGTTAATACACAAGCAATTTGTGTAATTAAAACTGACAAGGACTCTGATAACGATTGGAGAAATATTGGTGGTAAATATTATAACAGATATAAAGAACAAGTAGAACACGTTTACTTTGACGATGAAATGCCCAAAGAAGTATACGATGGTGCAATGATGGCAAGATATTCATTTTCAAAATATAAGACTAAAGATGCGCCAACTTATGCAAGTATTCATGTTGATGATTCAGATACAGTAAAAACTCTATACGAAAGTGTGTATTTCTCACGTGACTTAGTATCAGAGCCTGGAAACGTTTTATATCCGGCAGAATATGCCAAACGAATTAATGATACGTTATCACCTTTAGGTATTAATGTAAAAATTTATCATCAAGCACAACTACAAGAAATGGGCTTAAGTCTACTATTGAGTGTTGGACAAGGTTCAGCAAGAGATAGTTATGTTGTTGTCATGGAACATATGGGTGGTAAAGTTGGTGATTCTCCAATTGCATTAGTAGGCAAGGGTGTTACATTTGATACTGGTGGCATTAGTTTAAAGCCAGGTCGTAATATGGGTGACATGAAATATGATATGGGTGGAAGTGCCGCAGTTGTCGGTGCAATGCATGCCATAGCAAATAATAAAGTGAATAAGAATGTAATTGGTATTGTAGGACTTGTTGAGAATATGCCAGATGGTACAGCAATTAAACCAGGCGATGTTGTTACATCATTAAGTGGATTAACAGTCGAAAACCTCAACACAGACGCCGAAGGCCGCTTGGTCCTCGCAGATATACTAACTTACGTACAGAACGAATACAGTCCTTATTGTATGGTTGATTTAGCAACATTAACGGGTGCTATTGTTCAAACGCTTGGCCATGAAATGGCAGGACTATTTACGAACTCTACTTTGTGGGGAGATGTGATAATGGATGCTGGAGAAGAAGCAGGTGAAAAATACTTCCGTATGCCAATGGGTGAAAACTGGAATAAAATGACTGATAGTAAGATTGCTGATATGCAGAATATCGGTGGTCCATACGGTGGTTCATCAACAGCCGCTGAATTTCTATATAGATTTGTAGACCAAAAAACACCATGGGCTCACTTAGATATTGCTGGTATGGCATGGAATCGTACAGCAAAAGATACTGTTCCAGTTGGTGCAGTTGGATTTGGCGTAGCAACTCTTTATAACTTAGTAAACTCAGATTTTCCTAGTGAAATGCCAATCGATGGACCTATGAAGTACTAATTGTATAAATACGTATATAATAATATACTATACAATAGGATTACAACATGGCATTCATTATCGGTTTTACACTTAGGTGGTTACTCAAAGGCTGGATTTTATCTAAATTAGCAATTGTAGTAAGACGAAAGTTAATTAAAAAATACAACTTAGAAAAACATTTCAAACAAACAAAATCAGACGAAAAGATTCGATGGGCAGATTTACGTTGGTATGCCGATTTAGCGGCTAATGTTTATAAAAGCAGAGAGAAAATTGATAAAGCCTATAGTAAAGACTTTAAGATTTACACTAATGAAATAAACGAGATTAGATACATAGTATTGACTGACGATTCTACAAAATCTCATTATGTATCAATTCGTGGTACAGCAAACTCCCATAATGCAATGCAAGATATTAATTTCTTCAAAGATAAGAGCAAGAGATTAGGTATCAATCTTCATACAGGATTTCATAGAACAGCAGAAATAATTGCTGATGATTTACTATCTAGGTTAGAAGAAGACTACAAAGTATGTGTTACAGGACACAGTCTTGGTGGCGCAGTAGCAGTAATAGTTGCGTGGTATCTAGACTATGCTGACTTTAATATTGGAGAATGTGTGACATTTGGTCAACCAAAAGTTACTGACTCACATGGTATTAGAACAATGCGTGATAAGATAAAACATACTCGTGTTGTGAATGAAACTGATGTTGTTGCTCTAGTACCACCTACAGGAACACACAGACATAGATATGCTCATAGTGGAAAATTAATTAAATTACTAGATGATGGTAAGTTCTGTCATCTCCAAGAACCAGATAGTTTAAACTTCGGAGTCAATAGTTTCTGGTTATTTGCGGCAAGAGAAAGTTTCTCTTTCTATGAAATTGGAAAAGAACTACCAGACCATTACATGACTAATTATATTGATAATATGAAAATGTGTTCAAGTAGTAAATCTGGTGAAGAAGTATTATGGAAAGATAGATTACAACATATCAAACACGAGGGGATGCTCGGCGAATTTGGTAGCAAGGATAAGGAGAAGTAATGGCAGAACAACAACATATTCAAGACCCATTTTTGTACAAATGTACAATACAACGTATAGTTGATGGAGACACAGTAGATGTTAATATTGATTTAGGATTTGGTATTTGGTTATATAAAGAAAGAGTTCGTGTAGCAGGTATTGATACACCTGAAAAGAGAACAAGAGATAAAGTTGAAAAGATATTTGGATTGGCAGCCACTGCCAAAGCACATACATTGATTCCAGAAGGTTCAAACTGTATAATTAGAACTCGCAGAGATAAAGCAGGAAAATATGGCAGAACTATGGGTGATTTTGTACTAGAAGATGGTACATTATATACAGATGTTATGATTGAAACACATCATGCAGTTCCTTATGAAGGTCAAGCAAAAGCAGATATTGAAGCGGCTCATTTAGTAAATAGAGAAATTTTAATAGAATCTGGTGAAATAACTGTTGACATTTAGTACTGAATTGTGGTATAATAGTTGTAACTAACAATACAATAGGTATAATATGACTGATACACCAGAAACTCCAAAATCACAAGTTGAAGAATCTGCTGAATATGAGAACCTAATGGAACTCAATGAGCAGAATAAGAAACACGCAGAAGAAAATCCCGATGCATTCGGAAGTTTATTCGAAGTAGAAGAAGTTGAAATTGACCCAGACCATTGGACGCAACACTGGAAAGGTATGCCAGAGTATAAGCAAGATGACAATGGACCATGGAAAACAATCAAAATGCATTTTAGAAATGAAGAAGATTTTAAAGAATTTTCAAAATTGACTGGAAATAATTTATCTAAAAAAACAAAAAGTGCATGGTATCCGAAATTAGAAATCACTAAAAATGCGTTACTACGTTGGATAGAAGATGACGACGGAGACGAAGACGACATACCATCAACGTATGACGAAGACAATGAAGAGGTGTAAATGAGAACAGCACCAAAATATCCAGTTTATATAATTTCTAAAACAAGACATGAATCTATGTTCACGTCAAGGTCTTTAGCACGTATGCGAATTAATCATTATATCGCAATTGAACCACAAGACTATGATAATTACGATAAAGCATTAGACGAATTCAATATTAGACCCTATGTTACATTATTAGTATTGCCATTCAGTAACCACGGTGATGGTCCTGGTAGAGCAAGAAACTGGTGTTGGGACCACTCGATGGAAGTTCTAGGTGCAAAACGTCACTGGGTATGTGATGATAATATTGCAGACTTTTATAGACTACATAACAATCAACGTATTCGTGTTGAGTCTGGTGTGATGTTTAAGATTATGGAAGACTTCTGTGATAGATATGACAACATTAAGATTGCAGGTCCACAGTATCGTTTCTTCTGTGCGGCAGACCAATCATATCCACCTTATGTAAAGAACACAAGAATTTATTCTACACTTCTAATCGAAAACGATTGTAAGTATAGATGGAGAGGTAGATATAATGAAGATACTGATATCTGTCTAAGAGTTCTTAAAGATGGCGATTGTACTGTACAGTTCAATGCTTTCTTACAAGGTAAAGCCGCAACTCAAACAGTTAAAGGTGGCAACACCGAAGAGTTCTATCATGCTGAATTTACGGAAAATGAAGACTTTAAAAAGACAGGTTACAATACTGATGGTACTATAAACAAGTCACAGATGTTAGCAGATATGCATCCAGATGTTGCGAAAGTAGTTTGGAAGTATGGAAGATGGCATCATTACGTAGATTACTTACCATTCAAAAAGAATATGTTAAAGATTAGTGATGGCGTAGTATTGCCAGAAAGTGTAAATAACTATGGATTACAATTGAGAACATATTCAAGTGTAAAAGAATTCGAACAAGAACAAGGGGTCACTACAAAATAAAAACAGGCTGGGATAGCACAATTGGTAGTGCATCTGATTTGTAATCAGAAGGTTGTAAGTTCGAGTCTTACTCTCAGCACCATATTTAAAATGCGGCTATGATGTAAGGGTAGCCTCCCTCGTTGCCAACGAGAGTGTCCGAGTTCGAATCTCGGTAGCCGCTCCAAATCCTAAGTAGTTCAGTTGGTAGAACACCGGACTGTTAATCCGTATGTCGCTGGTTCGAGTCCAGCCTTGGGAGCCAATTTGGAGGGGTGACAGAGCGGCTTAATGTACCGGTCTTGAAAACCGGCGTACCTTCATCGGTACCGTGGGTTCAAATCCCACCCCCTCCACCAGTTATTTGACAATATAATAAATATAGTGTATAATGGCAACATTAACAATTGAGAAATGAAACAAAATGATTACAGAAACTAAAAATATAAATGTTAATACAAATACCAATTTCTTTCATTGGTGTTTTTCGCACGTCTTGTGTAAAGGGAGTTTAATGTAATTATAATAAGAAACTAGAATAATAACTTTAAGCCCTCTTTATGAGGGCTTTTTTTATGGGCAACATAGTTCAGTTGGTAGAACAAAGGACTGAAAATCCTTGTGTCACTGGTTCAAGTCCAGTTGTTGCCACCACGTTGGCGTGGCAGAATGATTATGCGACGGACTGCAAATCCGTTTATATAGGTTTGATTCCTATCGCCAACTCCAATAGAGGTGAAGTGTTACGGAAGCACGATGGTCTCCAAAACCATAAGCCGGGGTTCGACTCCCTGCACCTCTGCCACTTGACATTGGGTCTCCAATGTGTTATTATAATAGAGTAGCAATAGTGCTACAACACACAGAAACATACACACAGGAGATTTAATATGGTTTCAAATAAGAATGCGTATGAGATACGCACAGAAATCCTTGGCATGGCCCAAGGTTTTGTTATGGATAAGTTTCATAACAAACATCAAAAATGGTTAGATTCGACAGATAGACATCCAGAAACGGGTGTTATATTGTATGTTGGCGAAGCGCCAAAGTATCCTACCTCTGACGAGATACTAGCAGAAGCAGAGAAGTTATATTCTTTCGTTGATACTAAGTAGTTAGATTAAGCCACCGAAAGGTGGCTTTTTTATTGTTCTTGTATATGTTGATATATTTTTTTGATTAATCTTTTGATTACTGGATGATTTGTGTCCCAGTTGAAAAGAGCAAAATAAGCCAGTAGGTCAGGACTTAAGAATTGTCCTACTTTAGTTTTGAATTGTGCTGTTTTCTTAGCCATTCTTAGTAAGTCTACTGCACCATCTTTGCCAACTTTACGAATAAATTCATCACCAATGTTCATAGCATAGGCTTCGATTTCATCAGGACGACTCATATATTCTATTTCTGAACCTTTATCATCTACATATCCATCAGCACCAGGATGAAAATCTCTGTCTCTATGCTGTTTCATATGAAGAAGTTCGTGTTTCAAAGTATCTTTCAATCTGTTTAAGAAATACTTTTTACTGTTCTTTGACCAAGTAAAACTCTCTGGTCCATCTTCACTGACCACTATTCTAATGAATACTGCTGTTTCCTCTTCTTCATCTTTTTCTGGGTCATAGTGGGCACCAATTGTTAGTTCGCCCTCTTTTAAGTCGGGAACTCTTACCACATTCACTTCAGCCATAGGAAAATGTTTTTCTACAACTGTGATGATTTCTCTGAAAGATTGAGTGCCATTGATATCGTTAGCGATAGCACTCATATCAAACTTAAAGTCATCTGGTGTTATGATTTCGTTGATTAACATATTACCAAGCCTTACAAGACCAGTAACGTGCTTTCGTTTTAGGACCAGGATTTTTGCAATTATGTCTTGCACGGAAACTCTTACGTGCTTTAGGGTTAGACTTACGAATTTTCATAGTCTTTTCGCCTTTTGATTTAGCACTTGTTCCGCCATGTCCGAAGTTTACTTTGATAACGTTACCTTTATCATTATTCACGTATACTTTAAACTTCTTAACATCACCACGCATTGGTTTGTTTAGTTTAACTTTGCGACCTTGGTATTCTGCTTCGAATAAATCATTTTCATCTTCACTGTATGCAAGATATCCAAACTCTTCATGGAAGTCTTGGTTATCTTCTAAAGTGATTTCTTCAACGATTGTTGATTCTTGCAATAATTCAGTTAATTTCATATCTATATTTCTTTGTTGATTGATTAACTGTATTTATCTATAATTAACTTTTGTATACTTTGTTCATACCCTTAATTCTTTTTTGGATTTTCTCACGGTGCTGAATTAATTTTCTGGCATCTCTCTTCTTTTTCTTTATACGTCTAAAAATTTTACCCCATGCTCTTTCGTGTAAGAAATACACAACAAATTTAATGAGGGCATCTATAGATGCGATAGAACCTGCTAGTGCCATACTACCAGTAAGAATAAATGATATGATAAACGTTATACACACCGACAATAGACGGTATGATAATGACTTATATAAGTGAATATGTAGTGCTTTCATAGTTTTCTCCTCTCTCATATGTATTTATAGAGGGTATTTGATGAAATATATGCTTATTTTTCAATAATTTAGTCAAAAAAGCGTTATTTTATGCGAAAAACTTGACAATAGTTATAAATCTGCTATAATGGTTCTATGATTTGATTTTTTCACTAGGCGGGAGATAGGATGTGGATACCGTGACATATGCAGAAGAATTGCGTAGTATTTTCAATCGTAATGCTTATTCAACACTGATTTCAGAAATGGGTACACAGTTGAATGATAGAAAAGATAGATTCGATAAGAGCGATATTATCGAACAGGCAGTGGCAGTGTATTCAGGCGATAGACTCACATGGGTAGACTTGATTGGTCGTGACCATGTTGATTCAGTTACTGGATTTGACTTAGAGTTCAAATACGTGTCTAATGGTTTGTTTACGAAAGTACAAAAATTGCCAAAAAAGGTTGTGACTGTAAAATTAAAGAATAACTTAGGTGCCCATAAGGGAACAACAGTTGATAATCCAGCAGATTTTTATATGATTGGTCAACAAGATGCAATTGCAATAATCAGTTGGAAAGATATTAAAGAACACCTTGTCGCAGTTTCAGATGGTATTGAAGCAAAAATTCCATTTGATAAACTTAGTTTCATTTTCAAGTGCGAAGATGTTGATTATGGTGACGACACTATTGAATGTGATTATAAGCAAATCAAAATGGATGCACAAAGAACATTAATTGAAACATTTTTATAAATATGAATGACTTAAGAAAGGTAATAAATGAGTAATAAGTACACATCGGGACCAGGACCGTTAGACGGAACTAGGAAAGTTGAAAAACAACCCGATACAACTAAGAAACGTGAGAAACTAAACGACAAGATTAAGGCACTAGATTCCTCTAGAGTTTTTAAAAAGATAACACCAAAAGGTGACTTATCATGGTATGTCAAGTGGATTTCAGTTATTCTTATACTAGTGGCAACATCAGCCAGAGCAGTAGGAACTATACCACATATTGACTTGTGGTTTGGATTGTTTGGAACATTTGGTTGGTTCTGGGTTGGATATCTATGGCATGACCGAGCCCTTATCGTGTTAAATGGTGTATTAGTTACTCTTATAGGCATAGGCTTAATGAAGTTTTATTTTGGAGTATAATAATGGGACATTTTATTAAATTTACTTTTACTGCATTTGATAAAGATTTTTCTGTTCACGTTGATGACAAAGATATCTCAACACCAGTTAAAATGTTAAATGAAAAAAGTAGAGCAATGGGAAAAGCAAATAGAGAATTTTTAGATAAGTTCTTAGATGAAGGTGTTGACCCATTTCCAGGATGGTGGTCTGAATCATCACCAACAGATTTTTACTGGTCGACAGGAAATAATTTTGACTAGTTTAGTTAACACGGTGTTAATTAACAGAGAAACTACAATAAATACATTGATTCATAAAAAAGATGGCGAAAACTTGACATTTATGTGTTTATGTGTTAATATGATTATATAAACAAATAAAAAGAGGTTATTATGGAATTAGAGAGTATAACGTCATATATTATTTTTTCAAGTATATTAACAGTTTTTAGTATATCTTTATTGTCAATCTTTTTCTTCCCATTCTTTATGGATGCGAACGAAAAGTTAAATAAAGAATACAAGAAATAACCCTAGATTACATATTAGGGTAGTCAATTGTTTGGCATCGTTCTTTTGCAACAAGCAAGAGAGGTGATGGAGCAATTGGTATCGTATGTGCCAGAGATGGACCATATGCATCCGCACTGATGTAAAACTACTTTTTAATATAACAGGAGTAACATATGTTAGATAAAATCTTACGCTGGGTTTCTGGCGCAACAGAGGCTGGTATTTCACTAATCGGACTTGCTATCGTACTACAAGTAGTATTTGGCGGTTCTGTACCTTTCTTAGGTGGTGACGTTATCGGTACTGTAATTGGAATAGTTGGGCAACTCGGCTCTGCTGGTCTAGTTGGATTAATTTCTGCGGCGGTTTTGTGGAAACTATTTTCAAAAGATTAAAACCTAATATACGCAACAATTGGTATATTTGATTGAGAATGCCTGTCATGGGCGTTCCAATCTTCCGGTTTCGGTACTTCCCCTAAGTATGATTATCTACTTTAAAAAGTACCACCTCATTCGCAATTATTATCAATATAAATAGTTCTAGTATTCAGAGGATTATATGAGATGAAAATACATTGCATAAGTGATACACACACCCGACATCGGGAAATAGAACTGCCTGGTGGAGATGTGTTAATACACGCAGGAGATATAATGTCTAGTTCAGACCCAAGTCAATTAACAGAATTTTTAGTATGGTTCAGTGAACAGAATTATACTACAAAAATCTTTATTGCGGGTAATCACGACCATATTTTTGAGAAAAAACCAACGCTCATTAAGAAAATTCTTAAAATGTTCCCATCACTTGTATACTTACAAGATTCCGAAGTAGCGATAGACGGAATTAAGTTTTATGGTGCTCCTTGGATTCCAACGAATAAATCAGGTAAAGCATTTTCTTATTTAAGAAATGCACTTGGCATTGCTAAATTACATTGGTCAAAGATACCAAATGATACAGATGTTCTTATAACTCATGGTCCCGCATATAACAAACTAGATAAGATTATGAAACCAATTAGAGCAGACCAAACAAAACTTAATTTGGGCTGCCCACAACTTGCAGAAAGAATAAAAGCAATCAATCCACAACTTCATATTTGTGGACATATTCACTCAAGTCAAGGAATACTTGATATAAGTGAATCAAAGACTACCTATATTAACGCCGCTAGTCTGGGCGAAGATTATCAATATTCTAATAAAAGGAGATTTATAGAATGGGAAATTTTAAAAACCACATCAGAGATTGGACTTCAAGAAAATGGCACTCTACTCACAATTGGAAAACAGGAACAGGTAAATTAATTAAACGTACACTTGCAAAAGCAGAACGTAAAAAAGTTAAGAAAGAATTACATGAACAAATGGACAAAGTATAAAACACCACACGAGGGCGTTGGAACATTCGTATCTGTTTGGCTAGACGAAGATAATGGTCTAGTTAAAAGAACGTTTGATGGCGACCATTGTGGCGAAGGTGTATCTAAACGAACAAGTAAAGCAGATATACTATTTAAAAATGAGGTATACTGGTTAACTTTTCCAGAATTATATAGAAGTAAATTCTTACCAGAACTCATAGATATTGATGAAGAATCAAAAACCATAGTTCAACGATATTATGGACCTAATCTACTTGATTATTATCCAGATAAATTTCCTATTTCTAATCTCTCTGAGCAGATTTTAGAGATGTATAGGTTCTTCCATGAAGTGGGAGTTAACAAATTGAATGGTGCGTTATCTAATATGTCACTCAATGGTGACCAAGTTATTGCGTTTGATTTCAAGTGGGCAAGACCAGCCCCAAAGGCAAATGCAAAAGAAGTAAATGCATTTAGAAAATGGCTTACAAAACTTGACCCAGATTTAGTAGAGAAGTTAGTTAAGATTAAGACTTCTTAGTCTCTACGAGTGTTACTACCATTTCTGTATCTAGTAACTAATCCATAAGGTTTACGTTCTCTATATTCAGATTTCTTTCTAGGAATATATGAAGATTTCTTAGGGATATAATGATTTGTTAATCCAAAATTATTCAGTAATTTTATATTTTCATCATACCAATCATCAAACGCATCTCTAAACTTTTTAATATCTATTCCAAACTCTTCTTTTATCCATATTCCATTTCCTATATCATCAAAGTCATATTCAGATACTCTCAGTTCATTGTGTGGAATATCTGGTGGTGTACCAAAAGAAGTGTCTGAATTGTCGTCTGTGTAATCAGAGAAATATAATTTATGAAGCATTTCTTTGGTATTGATTTCTTCGGCAGGAATAGTAGACATATCTAATGCGTAATTATCTGGTTGTAATGCCATAGAAATTGTATTATTATACAATGGAACAGTATCATCTTCAATTATCTTAGATAGATACTTGTTGACAGTTTCTATAGAATTGTGTGCCGCATCTTTTTTGACCTCTTTATGATTTATTTCTTCTAGGAATGGGTCATCTCCTTTTGATAGATGTGATAATATTTCTATTCTTTTCTTCTTATCTTCTTTTGAATATACATGAAGTGTTTCATTCTTTGCTAAACATAGCATACCACAATGCTTTTGCCATTCTCCTGGATTAGTGCGTATCATTTTTGAATCTTTAAACAATGTTAATTCATCATAAACGTTATGAACTTTAACTAGATAACGCATATCTTTATGTTTGTCTAGTTCGATTAATGTATTGAAGTCGTGTTCTGGATATCCATAACAATCAGTCTTTAATCCTGTAAGTATTTTTTCTGCTAGTTCTGTAAAGTTTGATGCACCAGTTATTCCTGATGATTCAGATTTCATACCTGCATATAGAAAATAGTGGCAAAAAATAGTATCAGCAAAATAAAATTTATTTGTACCACCATCCCATCCCATCATATAGAAATCTTCCATCAATTTGGCATCTTTCTGTTTGATGATATTTGGTACGTTATCTGTTAGATAATTTAGAATAAACTCGCCACCCATTCCACCAAAATAACTATAAAAAATAAACTTATGTTTATTTCTTTCTAGCAAAGTCGCTAGTTCTTCAATTGTGAGTGATTGATTTTCTTTGCTGGATTCAACAATATAACGCAAGTCTTCTTGCGATTTAAACTTAGACATTACTTTAATCCTTAGTGATTAATTATAATTCTATTGATGTTTTAACTCCAGGAGAGGCGATATCCATCGCATATAATCCTGCTAATATCATTGAAAGTATTTTTTCTAAACTTAATCCTACAACAGCGATTGAAGGCAACATAGGAGATAATAGCATTAGAATCATAACTCCTAATCCTATCATTCTTGGATGGGCACGAAAGAAACCAAAGAATTTTTGTAATGTTGATTTTTCTACTTCTTCTTCTTTACCCAACATATGTTCTAGTTTAGCCATATATTCTTCCATCTTTTCATTCTTTTCTTCTGATGGCCCTGGTTGCTTTTTGAATTTTGCGATTGCTTTTTGTAAAAGTGTTTGGCTAAGTCTTTCGGCATCCATACTTCCATCTTCGAGTAATGGAATATTTCTCTTAGCCCATTTCTCTAATTCATATAATGTATTAGATTGTGTAATCTCACCAATTCTCATCTTATTTCTTAACGCAGTTATTTACACGTACACCTTTTGAGTTTAATTTTGTGCCATCTTTTTTATAGCCATCCCAACATTCTGGGTCTAAACGTTGTTTTTCTTCGTTAGTCTTTTTCTTAATTAATCCTAGGTCGTCTAGTCTACGAACAATCATACCTCTAACATCTGCTTTAGGGTCTTTTTCTTCCATTTCAGCAATATCATCAAATAGTTCATCATCACCAAGAATACCATAAATCTTATCTTGTGCCTCATCAGCAGGTAATTCTTGTTTCATTAAGTCTTTTAGTTCTCTAACTTTTTCTGGAGTATCAGGAATTGACCATGTACCTTCTGTTACTTTTTCTTTGTTTTCTGAAACAGCATCCATATATTCACCAACTGCACCAGACTTTTTAAGTAAATGTTCTATTTCACTTATTGGTGAATCACTTTCGTGATAAATCCACATAGCAACTTTGTTGACTAATTCTTCATCATCGGATTCTTCTGTTACTTTTTCTTGGCCTTCCATAACATCTTCGTCCCAATGTTGGTCTGATTTGATTACATTGCCATGTTGGTCGTGAACATCTACTATGATACCCATGTCATTTGAAGAAACTACTACTTTGTAGTGTTCTGTATTGATTTCTTCTGACTGTTCCAATCCAATTGATGCTTCATTTTGTGCTTCGTTATATGCTTTTACACCCTCATCAGTTTTATTCTGTAGGTTTTGAATAACTCTCTTCCAAGATAATATTTCGCTATTGTCATTGTATGCCATGATAATGTCCTGTATATATTTGTATTAAATGTATTTATCATTTTCGCTTGACTTTATATACAATAATGTAGTATAATAGTTTTACTATGAATATAAAACACAATCCACAGTTCAATATAGAGAAAGTTACTGCACATTATAGTAAGAAAGATGGTGTGCCAGTTCATTATGTATGTACCACTGACTTAGATGAGAGTGATAAACCATTTGATGTCTATTACCGAGATACCCCACATCCAGACCATAATAACTATTATTTTGGATTATATGCAGATGAAGACGACAGAATGATGATATGTAAAGCAGATACTATTGAGAAGTATAACTTCGGACTCATAGCAGAAGCAACATCAGATGAATGGGTATACAGTCGAAGTCAACATAATCGTGTTGAAATAGATTCTGGATATATTGATGGTGGAAGAAAGTATATTAAACGAGGTGGAGATTTAGATACTCAAAAACACATAGTCGCTAAAGTATTAGATGGTGAATTTGTAACTGGAGAGAAAAATGACTAATATAGTTGATAACTATTATAACTTACCAGAAGTGGAAATCTTTGATGACCCAAATATGACTGATGATGAAAAGAAAGATGCACTGGGAAGTCTTTTACAGCATCAACGAAGAAAAGGAATGTTCTCAATATCGGGCACAAATCAACCAGAAGACCCATTAAGGACAGTTGAAGAAGATGTATTAGCACTTGTTTTATATTGGGATGACACAGATGCTCATCCACCCACTAGTCATGGTGGTTCTAAGTACAATTATTGGTGTAACATACTCCGTAACAATGCAAGGTGCCAAGACCCAAGTGACACTTCAACTTTAGAAAATACTCCTAAACCTGATTTTGAATTTGATAAAGTTGTAATGACTCCTAGGCCACAGGATAGGGAAAAAGCAAAAAAAATTATAGATTATTATAAAGTAAAGTTATCTCATAGAGCATTAACTGGAGATATACCATTATCTGAATATGAAATTAAATTAGGGAATTTTATCAATACAAAACCAAATCAATTTAAGTTTGATGAATTGGGAGTTGTTGTAAGATTGCCAGAAACATATAATGTCGATTTGATATTTGATGGATTTATACAAGATTATGATTCATTGCCACCATATGAACCAGAATGGACTACTGATATTCCTACACCACCAACTAAGAAGTCACTTGTTCTTAATTTTGTAAGAAAAGTAAACATACTTGGAAACAGAGAGTCAAACATCCGTTATTACTTCGAGTGTGATAAAGAATTATATTGTATGAGATTTCCAGAAAATAATTCACTATTAAATGTTCTTGATATTGTATTAGAAAATAACAACGATACATTAAAGATATCAGCGGCAACTACGCCAACTGTACTTTATGCAAATAGCAAGTTCTGGTATAATACTATACATGATGGCTGGATAATAGAGTAGTATGATTAAAGATAATGATGATGAACTAATGGTTATCACCATGGAAGAATGTGGCGAGTTAATCCAGGCCTGTTCGAAAGCCATGAGAACTAGAGAGTACAGTAGTCAGCAATTAACCGAGGAAGTCGGTGATGTCATGTGCATGGTAGGATTACTTATGCAATACGGACTCATTGATGAAGAAGAAGTTGAAGAAAGAGTAAACGTGAAACTTGCCAAATTGGCAAAGTGGAGTTACTTAGTAGAAGATACAGATGAATACAAGGAGATAAGAAATGACAATAGAAGACGTAATACCAAGCGAGGCAATCGAACTAGAAGATGAGTTTGTGTACGCAGAATTGCAATCTCAACTACAGACTGAAGTACTCGAAATTACATTTACAAAAGTAAATGGCGATAAACGTGTGATGAACTGTACATTGATGGAAGGAATTCTACCATCAAATCCTACAGAAGAAGCCAAGAAAGATACTAAGAAAAAAGTTAATGAAGATGTTCTAAGTGTATGGGATGTAGACGCAAGTGGATGGCGTAGTTTTCGTGTTAAGAATATTTCACGAGTAAGACAAATAGTTTTACAAGGCGGCTCGAATGCTTAACATTTTTGATGTGGGTGGAGAGGTTATCAAAGATAACGAAGTCTACAAACTCAAAGATAACACAACACTAAATAACTTAGTTGTAAGTTCAACTGATATGAAACCGCACCAGACTACGAACGGACATAACCATCCTGGACAAGAAGAAGTTTATTACTTTGTCAAAGGTACAGGAATTATGTACTTAGATACTGTTCCTAGAGATGTAGGACCTGGTGATGTTGTGTTAATAGAAGACGGTGTGCATCATAGAGTTGAATCTAATGAAGAAGGATTATATTTTGTTTGTGTATTTGATGGGAATAGAAGTCATTGAGTGATGAAAATAGGTGGGATATGATAATAAATTGGTCGTTAGAAACGGTTAAAGATGAAGTTGATAAAATAAACTTCGCTGAAAGTGATAGACATATGGATGGCTTTACTACTTGGGGATGCAAGAAAGATTTGTACGAAATTCTTTGGTATGTCGAGAATGCATTAGATAAATGTAGTACATATGCAACTGAAGATGATTATATCAAAGAACACGAAAAAGAATTGATGTGGTCAATACTAAAAGGTAAAAAGAAATGATATTAGTTATAGGATGCGGTTTCGTAGGAGAAACTGTAGCAAAGTCGTTAGAACAGAATGACCAACCAGTTATTCGTATTGACCCAAAGTATAATGATAATACAATTGATATGTATGTCGGCACTCCTGGATTAGGAGCAATAGTTTGTGTTCCAACTCCAACCGTAGATGGGGTTTGTGATGATAGTGCGATACGAGAAGTACTTGAAGAATTGGGTGATGTACCTGTTCTTCTCAAGTGTACTGTGCCACCAGATATGTTAGAAACATATGGCAGTAATGTCACATACAATCCAGAATTCTTACGAGCAAAGACGGCCGAAGAAGACTTCAAAAATCAAAAACATTTCATACTTGGTGGGACAACTAGAGGCTGTTATTTCTGGGAACAGAAGTTCGGATATCTTGAGAATGTAGAATTTATCAATACTGATAGAACAACTGCAAGTATGGTCAAGTATCTACACAACAGTTGGTTAGCAACTAAAGTTGCATTCTTCCACGAGATAATGAGAAATGTAGGTGACAAATACAATCATAAAGAAATGATTGATATTCTAGGAAAGTTTGAAAACATTGGACCTTCTCATATGATGGCACCAAATGACGATGGCGGTCTAGGTTTTGGCGGACATTGTTTTCCAAAAGACACAGAAGCATTCTTAGATTTTACTGGTAGTGAAATATTAAGAAAAGTTATTGAAGTGAATAATAACTTAAAATGAAACTAGGTTTTACTCTTGGTCCTTGTGTTCGGGATATACTACTTGGTAATGTAGAAGATGAAGACGTAGCATTTATTATTGTTGACGAGTTCTTTTCGTGGAATAGTCATCCAGACGATTCTAAATCAGTTATTCAAAATCATATTATGCTCAAACAATTTGATGAACAGGTCGTTTATAATCAAGTTGATATTCTTCATTTCTCTGGCAAACTAGTCAAAACAACAAATAACGATATGCCTTCTCTTTGGTCAGAGTTCTCAAATAAAAGTAATCAGTCAGTTGGAATATGGTGTGATATCATTGTTTCTCCAGAACTTTCTACTCCAGCAGTAAAAAGTGCATGGGAACACTATCAAATAGTCGCAGGACTCTGTAATAAATAAAAACTTGACATTCGTTAAGAATCCATGTATAATACTACCTGATTTAACATTAACTTGAGAGGTGCATAATGATATATGGAATTGGTGTCGATATTGTCGAAGTCGAAAGATTCCGGAACATCATTAAACGGCGTGATGATAAATTTGCAAAGAAAGTATTATCAGATAAAGAGTATAATACTTACTTGAAGTCGAACAATAAAGAAACTTATCTGTCTAAATGTTGGGCAGTTAAAGAGGCCTTTGTCAAAGCAATGGGAACTGGATTTACTGGTATATACAAGAAAGCAGATATATCCTATTGTTCATCAGACAACAGTCGACCTTTTATTGAACTATCAAATGATATTGAAAATGAAATAAAAAATCTCAATATTAACATAAACTTAAGTGTAAGTGATGAGGTAAGCAATGCTATTGCTTTTGTTGTACTTGAGTCATTATAATTAACTATTAACGAAGAGGAATATATGAAAACTATGCTAACACACTTTAATATAGACAATTCTGATAAATATGCTAGTACATTGAGAGGAGACACCGACATGGAAAATGGTAATTTTATGACGAGTAAAACTCGTGATAGAATACTCGCCGAAGTCCGAATTCTCGAAGATAAGAAACCAGAAATATCTACAAGAATTGGCGATGCAAGATTACAAGGCGGGTTAGAAGAAAATGAAGAATTGTTAATGGCATTGGAAGATATGCAACGTATTGACATGGAACTCGGCCGTTACAATGAAATGCTCCAAGATGTAAAAATTATACAACCCCTATCCCCAGGCAAAAAGAAGAAAATCGTAATTGGAACAACAGTATCAATTATGAATATAGAATCAGAAGCCGAATTTACTTACACTATTCTAGGTGTACACGACTCTGACCCAAATAATGGAATTATTAGTTTTAAATCTCCAATGGGACAAGAACTTTTATCACGTGAAGTTGGTGATGAAATAGAAGTAAATGAATCCTACTACGAAATCACTAAAATTGTTGTTAAAAAACTACAATAGTTGCAAAAATACAACAACCAGAAACTTGACAAAAATGCCATTTATGTTATAATTGGTGTATAACTTTGTTTAAATGAGAGTGAAAATTATGAAAACAGTCTTTTGGACTTTAATGATTATTGCTGGCTTAACTGCATATGCAGAGAGTCTGGACAAGACAACACCAGTGGTACCAGTATATGTAGAAATTGATGTTAATGAAAAACACTGTCTAGCACAGAATATCTATTTTGAAGCGGGAAATCAAAGCCTCGATGGGATGGCCGCTGTTGCTGATGTGACTCTTAATAGAGTACAGAATAGTCGTTATCCAAACACAATCTGTGATGTAGTAAAACAAGGATTAAAAGACCAATATGGTGCAATGAGACGTAATATGTGTCAGTTTAGTTGGTATTGTGATGGTAAAAGTGATAATATTACCAGAAAGATAGTGTTGACAAAAGAATGGTGGAATGCAAACAAGATAGCAGAAGATATATTACAAGAGTTTTATGGTATGAAAGAGGGCAATTTGATAGGTATTACATCTGAAAGTACTCACTACCATGCAAACTATGTTGTTCCTAATTGGATACACGATATAGGAATGAAAAGAATAACACAAATAGGTTCACACATATTTTATAAGTTTAGGTAACATGACAACACATGCAACGATAGATATAGAAACATTAGGAACTAGTCCAGATACAGTAGTATTAACTATTGGTGGAATTAAGTTTGACCCAATGGCAGATGATGGCTTACATAGTGAGTTTTATTATCGATTAGATGCTGATGAACAAATTGAAATGGGTCGTTCTGTTGATGAAAAAACACTTGAATGGTGGGAAACTCAACCTGTAGAAATCAAAGCAGAAGCACTAGACCCAGAAGGCAGAGTTTCAACAGAACAAACATTAAAAGCCCTAAATAAGTGGCTAGTTGGTGTAGATAAAATCTGGTGTCAAGGTCCAGTATTTGATATTGGAATATTAGAAAATTTATACAAGAAGATTGGGCTACATCACAATTGGTCATTTTGGGTTATAAGAGATAGTAGAACACTATTTGGATTAATGCCGAAAGACCCACGAAAAGAAATAAACTTTGCGGCACACAATGCCTTAGCAGATGCTATCGTGCAAAGTTTATGTATTCAGAAAGTTTATAAATCATTAGGAGTTGAGAAGTGAGAATTGAAGAAGATATAAAGTTAGATTATAGCAACGTTTTGATTAGACCAAAACGAAGTACATTGGGTTCTCGTAAAGAAGTTGACTTAGAACGTGGTTTTAAATTTCGTAATTATAAAGGCGATAAAATAGATGATTATCGACATTATCGTGGTATTCCACTTATGGCTGCCAATATGGACGGCGTTGGAACATTTGAAATGGCAGATGAACTTGCATCTCAAAAAATGTTTACCTGTTTGGTTAAAACATATTCAGTAGAACATCTAGTAGCATTCTTCGGAACAGATAGTGTTGAACGCAGAGAACACGTAGCAATGAGTATTGGTATTACTGATACTGATTTAGAAAAGTTTCGAACTGTATATGCACAATCAAGTAAAGGTTTGAAATATGTATGTATTGATGTAGCAAATGGTTACAGTGAACGATTTAGTAATTTTGTTAGATTGTTCAGAAAAGAATTTCAAAATGTAGTAATCATTGCAGGCAATGTAGTCACTGGCGAAATGACAGAAGAATTAATTCTAAATGGTGCAGATATTGTTAAAGTTGGTATTGGACCAGGTAGTGTTTGTACTACAAGAATTCAAACAGGTGTAGGTTATCCACAATTATCAGCAGTCATTGAATGTGCCGATGCGGCACATGGACTTGGTGGACATATTATTGCCGATGGTGGTTGTTCTACGCCTGGTGATGTAGCAAAAGCATTTGCTGGTGGTGCCGATTTTGTAATGCTAGGTGGAATGTTAGCAGGTCACGACCAAGGTGGTGGAGAGGTAGTAGATGGAAATGTTCAGTTTTATGGCATGAGTTCAGATGCGGCAAATGTAAAACACTTTGGTGGACTTAAAGATTATCGAAGTTCAGAGGGACGTGATGTCTTAGTTCCATATCGAGGTGATGTGAAAGCAACAACACAAGATATCTTAGGTGGTATTCGAAGCACTTGCACATATGCAGGTGCAAGTAGATTAAAGCACTTAATGAGGTGTGTAACATTCATTCGTTGTTACGACACCCATAATAGAGTATACGAGAATAATTAATGGAAAGCATAAGAGACACATCAATTAGTATTATTGGCTCCTCAACTACAAAAGGAGTTGCATTGCCATATAGTGTTTCAATGATACTTAATGATACTGATAATCACAAGGCATTTAGAAAAATGATGAGTGAGAAGTTCTATCATAAAGATATTAGTATTCGTATAAGTAAATATATAAACGAAGCATCAATTCATTTTCGAAATGAAGAAGATGTTGCAGAATTTTTGTTAATAGCAGGAGAGTAGATGAAGATTGGATTTACAGCCTCAGCATTTGATTTATTACATGCTGGACACGTGTTGATGTTAGAAGAAGCAAAGCAACAATGCGATTATCTTATTGTAGGATTACAGACAGACCCATCACAAGACAGAGCAACAAAACAAAAGCCAGCACAATCCGTTGTGGAAAGATACTTACAATTACGTGCGTGTAAGTTTGTTGACGAGATTGTTCCTTATGGTACAGAACAAGACTTAGAAGATTTATTAGCAGGAATGCATATTGATGTTCGTATTCTTGGTGTGGAATACAGAGATAAAGGATTCACAGGTAGTGATATTTGTAAGACTAGAGGAATTGAAATATACTTTAATGAACGAGACCATCGTTTTAGTTCGTCTGGACTAAGAAAACATATTGCTGACTCCGTTAAGAAGAAGAAATAATGAAAGTAGTGGTTGGCGGATGCAGTGTAAGTAACTTTTGGGAACAAGACCCCTCAATAGATGAAGTGTATGGACAGATTCTGGCAAATCAGATAGGGGCAGATTACGTTCATCATAGTGTTGATGGTGGCAGTAATTATCGTATTTGGAGAAAAATAACTCAAATGGTCATGAATAATGACATAACTGATAAGTTTAAAATGCCTCCTCCAGAAGAAGTAATAACTAAAGATGATGTCGTAATAATACAATATACACAGCCAACCAGAGAAGAGTATTTCAGTATAAAAGACTCAAACGAATCTAATATTCGATATGAAACTGAGGAATGTGAGGTGGATGATGGTGGCAACATAATAAGATTTAAACTAGACTCACAAAATATCCCCAATTTAAACAAACATGAAAAGAAGTTTTTCGACTTAAAAGAAAAATATTTTACTTCAATTAACTTTGACAAAGAAAGATTTGAATATAATCACTATCTATTTCATAATCTTATGATGAGTAAAGGTATTAAAGTTGTTTACCTGGTGTCAGAAAAAAGACCATTAAGTTATAGTTCAACATATAGAAATCTTTTTAATAAGAATGGCGAAGTGCATTGTACTCTTTTTGAAGATAATAATGAATATCTTCGACATATTAATGGGTTTGTAGACCATTACCATTTTAGTAAAAAAGGGCATCAATATGTTGCAGATGAATTAAAAAAAGTTACGGAGCAACAAGGATGGCTATAAACAAAGAGAGAGTCTTAGAAGTAGAACATTTCACAGACAGATTATTTAAAATTAAAACAACAAGAGATAAAGGATTAAGATTCCGTGATGGTGAATTCTTAATGATTGGATTAGACCATTTCTCAGAGAAACTACAGAGAAACAAACCAATAATGAGAGCATATTCTGTTACATCACCTAGTCACCAAGAAACATTAGAATTCTATTCAATTAAAGTACAAGATGGTCCTTTAACAAGTAGATTGCAACATATTCAAGTGGGTGATGAGATACTGGTCAATACAAAGCCAGTTGGAACACTTATTACTACTAATGTAAAACCTGGCAGAACATTATATATGTTAGCCACCGGCACAGGAATTGCCCCATTTTTAGCACTTATCAGAGGCTTTGATGTCTATGAGAATTATGATAACGTAGTATTATTACATGGAGTGCGAGAAGTAAAAGAACTTGCGTTTGACAGTTACCTTAGTAATCTTAATGAAGATGAAATTTATAAGGAAATCACCCAAGGTAAGTTCAAATACTATCCAACAGTAACACGTGAAAAATTTAAACACGAAGGACGTGTAACTGATGCGATGTATACAGGAAAAGTGCAAGAGGTACTTGGACTGGAAGAATTTGATAAAGAAAAAGATAGAGTTATGATATGTGGTTCTATGGAAATGAACTTGGAACTAAAAGAATATTTTGAAGGATTAGGACTTGTGGAAGGCACGATGAAAGAACCCGGTGAATATGTTTTAGAGAAAGCGTTTGTTGACTAAAAAGATAAATATCTTCTATACAAAAACACATCAGACACCACACTAACTCACTAGGGAGAGATTATGAAAGCAAAATTATACACCAAAAACAGTTGCACATTCTGTGTACAAGCAAAAACATTAATGAACATCCGCGGTATAGAATTCGAAGAATTAAACATGCAAACTCATCCTGAAATTCGTAACGAACTTATGGAAAAATGTGAAGAAATTGGTGTAGTTCCTAGAACTGTTCCACAAATTTGGATAGATGATGCTTATGTAGGTGGCTTTCAGGAGTTGAAAAACAAACTTGATGCTATCTAGGTATACTTTCTTAACTGGTGCTCCTGGTTCTCGTTGGAGTGGGATAGCACAGTTAATAACCGACAACTTCAACTACGATAAATCTGACGAAAGTTCAGCAAGACAATATGTTCATGGTGAATTTACAGGACATAAAGGTTCTTACTTTGGTCCTGGAATGGAACTTGGTGAAGACTTTCACAGACTTGAGGAATCATATGCAAATAGACTTAGATTCCAAGCAATGTGTGATTCTGCATTTCATAACCCTCAATCAGTTCAAACTAAAATGATAAAATGTCACCAATTCGCTTACGGGTTAGATTGGTTAAAAAAGAACGTCCCAAATAGTAACATTCTATTAGTAAAACGTGATAGTGGGGAAGCATTTGATTGGTGGAAAGAAGCAGGTGGTTGGGGCATAACTTATCCTAAGTATGATTGGTATATGAATGACAAAACTATGAGAAGCCGCATTCAAACTGAAATAAGATTAGCAAACGAATTTGTTAACAAGAACGCAAAGTGGTCACAATTCACAGAAGAATGGCTTACTGAAAACTTCGGTACTCATTCTATTACAGTTCCAACTGACAAATATCACGACACAGAAGTTTGTTTGATAACTACTGACTTTTAAGAATATTCTGATAAATAGTAGTACTACGAAAGGAAACTACTTATGGAACAGTTAGGTTTAGATGTAACAGATTTATTAATGCCGTGG
>Ga0228634_1000580_pt1 | contig 26020 bp, 21 predicted proteins | sample 42DmetaG_FD_190063 | JGI IMG/M metagenome (GOLD analysis project Ga0228634, IMG submission 190063) | Seawater microbial communities from Monterey Bay, California, United States - 42D | ecosystem: Environmental > Aquatic > Marine > Coastal | place: USA: California | collected 2016-09-27 | reverse complement strand
TTGCTTTGAACAGACTGAATATCTTCTATAAACGGCTCATTTCTCATTTTCTGAATTTCTTTTTCAGAAAAATCAGTTTTAGTTAAATTCAACGTACTTGAATTCGTTACTTTTTTCTGCACCATTAAGGTATTTGGTCCGAGAACATCAGTCCCTTTACCAAACTCATTAATCATAATGGTGTAATGAATCGATAAAACAAGAAAAAACATTCCTAAAAAAGCACCTAATAACGCAATCCAAAATTGTTTTTGATTTTGATTTTGAAATAATAATTTATTTAACATAGCCTATAATTTTATTTCTTGATCATACTCAAATTCATGATTGCTACCAAGACTCGTTAATATGAAACCAGCATTCAATTGATTACAGCGTTCGTTTATTAATTTTAAACAAATAGAAGTATTTTCTTTGTCGAGATGAGAAAAAGGTTCATCCAAAAATAACCATTCAAAAGGTTGTAAAAGCGATCGAACAATTGCCACTCTTTGTTGTTGTCCCATTGATAATAAAGAACATTTTTGATTCCATTTATCCCCTATTCCTAGCCTAAAAATCATCTCTTTAATCTCTTCTGCTGAAAACAATTTATTTAAGTCGTTCTTAATCAAAAGGTTCTCTTCAACAGTTAAACTAGGGAATAATTGTAAATCTTGAAAAACAATCGATAGTTTATTCCTCCTTAAATCAGACCATTCATTATTAGTTAACTCCTTACAATTCAATTCATCGAAAAGTAATTCACCATTATAATCATTCCGAATTCCGAATAAAATACTCGAAAAAGTAGATTTACCTTTTCCGCTACTAGCATTCAACAAAACTTTACTTCCCTTTTTTAGAATAAACTCTTTTCCCCAAATACTTTCAGTATGATGCTTTATAGAAGCTAAAGGTATCGGAACTATATTTTTAAATATTATGTCCATAAGTATAGATTTGAATGAATATCAATTTACTTTTAAAAATATTTCAATAATCATTCCAAAACATTGTTATCCTGTAAAATATAGTAAGAGGTGATGATTTTTTAATCGTTCGTTCATTATTCTAAAATCAGTACTCGTCACTCTATAGAGTACATATTTATTTTATACATTTTTAATGACAGTATCAGATTACATCGTCCCTTTAGGACTTTGATGTTATATTACCATCATAAACATCGGGCTAAAACCCGATGTTTATAGTAAATCATCCCTTCAGGATTTTTAGATAATGTTATTTTTGACGTAAAACTGGATCAAGTGTAAAAGTTGGGGGCTAATTATTTCTTCCGATACTTTTTTTAGCTGAAAAAAGTATCCAAAAACAGCTTTTTTCAATTTTACAAGGAACTTTTTACGTTCCGTTTCACTCCACAAAAACCGCGGATAAATGTTGAACTACATGCTTTTTTCCTACATCTCCATTTCATTACGATTTGGAACGCACTTCCGTTCCATTTACCGACTAGTTCTGTGCAAAATTGAAGTTACCGCTTCGAAGTTTGAAATTTTAGATCTGTTTTAAAATTTCAAAACTAACAAATTTAAGAACAGACTTAAATTTATGTTAATATTTGAAAATCAAAACGTAAAATTAAAATGAAAGTAAGATTGTTAAATTTTAGCGAAACATAATAATCGAAGCGCTTTTTGGCCTAAGCAATGAAATGTAGAAGAAAAAGCACTGCTTTTGAAGTGAATAAACGAGTAAAGCTGAATGCCTATCTGAGTTCAGCTGTCAACAATCCAAAAATTGGTTGTTGGTAACAGCGTTTGCAACCGCGCAAGCAGCACCGAAGGTAGTTTGGATGAAGCTACGGAGTGTTTCGTAGTTTTTAAGTTTTATTGGTTCAGCCTTGTTCCGATAGCTATCGGAATTTGTTTCTTTTGGGTCAAGCCAAAAGATATAAGAAAAAACTTTTTTAAGTTACACTATATATTGCTTTCCCCACAAGTTTTAGGTTTGATCCGTAAAACTGACAATAAAAAAATCAAATAACTGAAATACAGCATTTTATTTTGTTTTAAAAAAACTGTTTCAAAATTTTCATCGGAAAATGATGATTCCAAAAAGATGAAAAATGTTAATCAACAAGGTAGGACAAAACTTCGCTTTTCATGTTTGGTAAATCAGAATTCTCAAGCCAAACAGCATCAGAATGCCTTTTAAACCAAGTAATTTGACGTTTAGCATACCTTCGCGTATTCTGTTTAATTAATTCAATGGCTCTTTCTAAGGAGATTTCTCCCTCCATAAAGCGAAACAATTCAGAATAGCCTACAGTTTTGAGTACGTTAAGGTGTTTAAATTTAGTAACACTTCTAACTTCTTCTAACAAGCCATTTTCAATCATTAGATCCACTCTCAAATTAATTCTATCGTATAATACTGGTCTAGGATGGTTTATAACAAAACGTTTGATGTCAAAATCGTGTTTTTTGACACTTTGAGTCCTCAATTCACTCATTGTTTTACCTGAGATGCTAATTGCCTCCAAAGCTCGAATAATTCTAACCGGATTAGAACGATCTACAAAATTAAAATACTCAGGATCCTTATCTGCTAACTCTTCCAACAAAGGTGTCAATCCGTCCAATTCAAACCTTTTATTTAAAACTTCACGCATTTCAGGTGAATTTGGAATATTATCCAAGCCAATACAAAAAGCATCAATAAACATTCCTGATCCTCCTACCATTAAAAGAATATCGTGTTTTTGAAATAACTCTTTGACTAATGTATCGACCTCTTTAGCATAAGTTGCAGAAGTAAGTTCATCCGTTAAATTATGAGAATCAACAAAATAATGATGAATACCATCTTGCTCCTCAACAGAAGGTTTAGCAGTCCCTATGGAAAGTTCCTTATAAAACTGTCTAGAATCGGCAGAAATAACTACAGTATTAAAATAATGAGCTAATTCAACTCCTAAGGCAGTTTTACCACTAGCAGTTGGACCTTCAATAACAATTAATCTCTTCATCATAAACTCAAAAATAATCAATCATAAAGAGAAGACCACATTTCATACCTCTTAAAAATCTCTCTAACGTAGTTATAAGTCACCCTTCCTTTTGCTATCCCACTTTTAACTACAGGATCTTTGTAAAACTCTCTTTTTGAGAGGTTCAGAATCATTTTTTCAACATTATCGTCCCAAACATAAGGATCTAAACCATGTTTTTTAGCTAGTCTTTGAGCATCAAGAATATGACTTTTACCAGAATTATAAGTAGCAATTGTAAATTTTTTCCTCTGTATTTCATCAGGGATCTCAGACCAAGATTTTAAATCTTTTGCTAATTTGAGAGCTCCCCCCATAATTTGATCTTTTGGTGGGGAATCTATAAAAACACCATATAAAGGACCAATTTCAGGCATAAACTGCATCATACTATAAGCTCCTCCAAAAGAAATAGCATCGGGATTAAACCTTGACTCCTGAAAACATAACGAAGCTAACAACTTCCATTCCCAGCCTGAATTTTCAGCAGCTTCTTTAAAGTAATCGTCATAAATAGATATTTTCCCACCCTTTAAACTTGAATATTCTTGATTACTCCCAATACTTATTGGTTTTAGTTTGTAATATTTATGTTTAATATATTTAAACTCTGCACTATGCTTATATCCTTCTAACCAATCGTTTAACCTTGCTTTCAAAGCTGGACTTGACTTTCTTAGACCGAAAGCTATTTTTTGCTTAATTGATAAACTTAAACCAACATCAATATTTCTATAAAACCTTGTGTTTATTTTAGCCAAATTTGCATCAGATACAGTATAGTCTATAATTCCTTCAGAAACCATCTCAATCATTTCTTCAACGCCCACGTTTCCTGACTCTTTAAAAAGATAAAGCGTATCCCCAATTTCTTCTTGAATATGTAGTAACCTTTGGTGAAAACTTGATTTCTTTCTAACGTGGATTTTTTTTCCTCCTAACTGAGTGATATCCTTTAAAATGTCTTTTTGATTGTCCTCTCCTACCCTTTGAACCAAAACTTGGTTCGTTCTATGAAAAGGGATTGAAAAATCTATTGATCTAGATCGTTCTCTTGTAATAGTATAGTTGCATGCTAAAACATCTCCTTCACCAGAATTTAATAACTCAGTTACATTATCTAAATCGTTAATGATTTTAATTTTAATTTTAACTCCTAATTCATTAGCGAACTCCTTTAATAAATCATATTCAAACCCCATCTTTCTTCCTTTATAAACAAAAAAGGAAACTGAACTATTCTCTAATAAAACAGTTAATGTACCATCACTTAATACTTCAGAAAGGTCTCTAGAAATGTTGGACTTTATATTAGGTGTTTTTGTTACTTCTAATACTTTTGGTTGATTATAAAACAAAAATAAAACAACCAAAATACAAGAAACAGCTACCGAAACAATAATTGTTTTTAGTAAATTATTAAAGAATAAGTAACTGATGATCGCTTTTAATTTCTGCATATAATACCTTAATCAACTAGAAAACATACGTTCCCTAAAAACTTAAGTTACAAAAAATTAATTAAATTTCTTAATTGCGTCCTTCATAAAAACTTTAAAAGTAGTTTCAATAAGCTCTTTATTTTCATGAAAAACATTAACACCGTTTTTCAATTCATTTTCAAAAGATATTCTTGATGATAATCCTTTACAAGCAAACTCTAGACCATCAATAGATTCATAATTAAGAAGCCATTTTCCTTCTTCAATAATCCTTAGTAAATCTTTAAACTCTTTTGAGAAATAGCCTTCATTTTTATCTTCATAATTAAAGAAATTTAAAGTAAAATCAGTTAATGTTAGGTCACTATAAAATTCCCAATCTCTAGCTAAAATATGATCAAAGTATAAATCTACAGCTATTCCTGCTACTTTAGGTAGTCTTGGATATAGAACATGTAATAATTCAAGTACAGCAGGATGACGATCAATATAATCATCAATCTTCCTGTGTAAAATTATTCCATCTTGAACAGTCATAGGAAAATGTTCGAAATGAGAACCTTTAACAAAATCACCAAAAAGGTTTGAACGCATTATATCAAGACGATTCTTTGATAAATAAAGATGTCCTAAATAATTCATTTTGAACTTTTCGTTTCCGAAATTGCTTCTAAAATTAAGTTTCCAGCTAAAATAATTTGCTCTTCAGAAATAGTTAAAGGCGGAGATAATCTAAAACTATAAGGATGAGAAAGAAACCAAAAACTAATTAGCCCTTTTTCTAAACATTTTTTAACCACTCTTTCCACTCTTTCAAATGATTCCATGTCAAAAGCAAACATCATCCCTTTTCTTCGGACTTCTTTTATCTCAGAACTTCTTGAAACAATAGATTCTAACATCCCCCCTAACCTCTCTACCTCATCAAAGTTTATTTCATCTTCCATTACTTCTAAACAAGCATTAGCGGCAGTACAAACAACTGGATGTCCTCCAAATGTTGTAATATGTCCCAACATTGGATTATAAGTAAATTCGCTTAAATTTTCTTTAGAGGATACTAAAACTCCAATTGGCATCCCTCCACCAATCGCTTTTCCTAAAGTCAAAACATCAGGCACAACATTAAAATGTTCAAAAGCAAACATTTTTCCTGTCCGACCAATCCCACACTGAATTTCATCAAAAATTAACAACGCTCCTACCTCATCACACCTTTTCCTTAGAGAAACCATAAAGTCTAAAGAAGGAATTCTTACACCTGCATCTCCTTGAATAGTTTCTATAATGACCCCTGCTGTTTCTTTAGTAATATTGCTTAAATCAGAAATTGAATTGTATTGCAAAAACCTTACGTCAGGCAATAAAGGTCTGAACGATTGTTTTTTTGTTTCGTTTCCAGATACTGACAAAGAGCCATGAGTAGAGCCATGGTATGAACCTCTAAAGGAGATTAACTCAGACCTTCCGGTAACTCTTTTCGCTAATTTTAAAGCTGCCTCGTTGGCTTCAGTACCTGAGTTTACAGGATAGACACAATTTAATTTTTCAGGTAATAAAGAAACAAGTTTTTTTGATAGATTTAATGGTTCATCTTGGATATATTCCCCATAAACCATTACGTGTAAATACTTATCAACTTGCCTTTTAATCGAAGAAACAACTTTAGGATGTCTATGACCAATATTGTTCACAGCCACACCAGCAATCATATCCATATATGATTTCCCCGACTTGTCGTAGATATAAATCCCTTCAGCTTTATCAACATCTATTAAATAAGGGCTTTGGTTTGTTTGCCCCTGAAAATTTAGAAAATCATCTTTAAGTGTCATCCTAAAGAATAATTATTTTCTTTTAATCGCTTTTAGAGCAGCATCAACAATATTTGGAGTATCAATATTATATTTAGCAAGAAGTTCCATTGGGTCACCACTTTCACCAAATGAATCATCTACACCTACAAATTCTTGAGGAACTAGATCATTTTGAATTAAAACTTGTGCAACAGAATCTCCTAAACCTCCATTTATCATGTGCTCTTCAGCAGTAACAACACATCTTGTTTTAGCAACAGATTTTAAAATCGCATTTTTGTCTAGCGGCTTAATAGTATGCATGTTGATTAATTCAACCGATACTCCTTTTTCTTCAAGAATTTTTGCTGCTTCAATAGATTTCCATACTAAGTGACCACAAGCGATTATCGTAACATCTGAACCTTCTAAAATTGTATCCGCTTTACCGATTACAAATTCAGCATCATCTTTTACAAATATTGGCATCACTGGACGACCAAACCTTAAATAAACAGGTCCATCATGTTCAGCAATAGCAATAGTAGCTTGCTTAGTTTGATTATAATCACAAGGAACAATTACTGTCATATTAGGTAACATTTTCATCATTCCAACATCTTCAAGAATCTGATGAGTTGCTCCATCCTCCCCAAGAGTTAAACCTGCATGAGAAGCACAAATTTTTACGTTCTTTTTTGAATAAGCTACTGATTGACGAATTTGATCATATACTCTTCCAGTTGAAAAGTTAGCAAAAGTTCCAGTATAAGGAATTTTACCTCCAACAGTCATTCCTGCAGCCATACCAATCATATTTGCTTCTGCAATACCAATTTGGAAAAAACGTTCTGGAGCAGCTTTTTCGAAACCGTTCATTTTTAATGAACCAGTTAAATCAGCACAAAGAGCAACAACCTTTTCATTTGTTTTAGCTAATTCTAGTAATCCATCTCCAAAACCAGAACGTGTATCTTTTTTCCCAAATACTTCAATTTCAATCATGATTGTATATTTTATAAATTTATTGTAGTCGTTTTATTTGAATTTATTCTAAATTCTCTTTCCATTGTATTTGCTGAAGAGGTCATTTGTAATTGCCTATATATCAAAACATAGCTTCCAGGTTGTAATTGCCATTGACCAGACTTAGTATCTGGATCTATGTTACAAACCCAATCGAAAGATCCATCTTCATTTCTGATAAAAATTTGTCCCGAAATATGATTACTCAATTTATAATTCAGTCTTCCTGGAGCATCAATGTTTACATTCACAGTACTACTCTGAGTTACCTCAACAGTTCTATAAATTCTAGGGAGCGTTAAAATCTCTAATTTATATCTTCCAACAATATACTTATCCGTATAGTTGATGTCTTGAACATTAATCGTTTTTTCTGAGCTAACCTGCATAATTCTAGTCTGTATTGGATACATTCTAGCAGCATTTAAGAACCTAACGTTAATATATCCCTGAGGAGCATCTAATTCAATAATATTATGGATATTCCTTTTAATGATAATGTTACTTTTTTCTACTCTTGGAAGTGTGTTTACAACCAAATCATATTTAAACTTAGGATCCATAACTAGCGTATCGGGTAATCCAAAACGATTGAGTGTATGCGTAAATGTATACTTCAAGTTTTTAGTCCCTGCCTCATATAAAAACATGGTTACATCTGTTTCTAATGGCTCACCAGAAGTATTATTTAAATTTATCTGTACAGTAGTATTTACGAGTGCTTTTGACACTACATTACTCAAAACATTTTTAAAAGCATCTTTTGTTTCTGCATCTGAATATGAACCTATACAATTGAATTTATCTAAATAAGATAAATCCATACCAAGACCTATCACAAAAGGGGTCACTTTAATGCCTTTATCTTTTAACTTTTGGGCAATAACACAAGGATCATTATCACATGCTTCTACACCATCAGTTATTAAAATAATTATATTTCGAGATTCTTTGTCTGGAAAATCTTCCGCTGCAGCTTCAAGAGACCGAGCAATAGGAGTGGTTCCCTTAGCCTGAATAGACCTTATTCTATTTTTAATAGATTGATAATTGTTCGGTCCAAAAGGCACTTCTAACTTGGTATCGTTACAATCTTGAAAAGTTGCCGTAATAGGAGATTGGTGTCCGTATACCCGAAGTGCAACCTCTAAATTAGGAGTACCAATAAGTCCATCAATTTCTTTAGACAATAGCTCTTTAGCAGCTTGAATTCTGGTCTGTTCTCTTGTCCACTTTGCATTCATACTATTTGAAGCATCTAGAATAAAAAGAATTCTAGTTAACTCTTGAGCATTTGTAGTAAATGCAAATACTATAAATAATATGTAGACAAGTTTTTTCAATTAATAATCTCCTAAAGTTTCTTCTAATTGATTTAAAGCTAATTCTAGTTGTTCTTGATTTGGAGCAACACCATGCCATTTATGGGATCCCATCATATAATCAACCCCTTGCCCCATTTCTGTCTTCATAATGATAACAATTGGTTTACCATTACCTGTCATTTCTTTAGCTTTATTCAAGGTCATTTTAATCTCATCGATGTTATGACCATCCATTTCAAGTACATCCCATCCAAAAGCTTGCCATTTTTGTGAAAGGTTACCCAATGACAACACATCATCCGTATCGCCATCAATTTGTCTTCCATTATAATCAATTGTAGATATTATGTTATCCACCTTGTTTGCACTTGCATACATGGCAGCTTCCCAAATCTGACCTTCTTGCAATTCTCCATCACCATGAAGCGTATAAACAATCGACTTATCTCCATTTAATTTTTTAGTTTGACAAGTCCCTAAAGCATTAGATAACCCCTGACCTAAAGAACCTGAAGCCATCCTGATTCCTGGTAAGTTTTTATCAGTTGAAGGATGCCCTTGTAAACGAGATGAAATTTTTCTAAAAGTTCCAAGTTCATTCACAGGAAAATATCCTGACCTAGCTAAGACACTATAAAAGACAGGAGATATATGACCGTTAGACAAATAGAATACATCTTCATTAATAGCATCCATCGAAAAATCATTATTATGATCCATCACATCAAAATACAACACTGTTAAAAAATCTGCACAACCAAGAGAACCACCAGGGTGACCTGACTTTACTGCTGATACCATTCTAACTATATCCCTTCTTACTTGTGAAGCTATTCTTTTTAATTCTAGAGTTTCCATTTATCTTATTTTTATCAATAAAATACAAATTTAGTTTATTTTATTAATTTTGGTGAACTTAGAACAGGAACTATTTACTTTATTCCAAATATTATTTAGTAACAAGCACTTCATTATGAAAAAATATATTCTTTCTTACTTTGTTTTAATCAGTTTCTTCACTTTTTCTCAACAAGGAAATTTTGTTACCGAAGAAGAGTATCGATATAAGAAAAGCCACGACCTTCTAGAAGGAAATGAGATAATAATAACAGATGATATGGTTAATCCAGACCACGTTGAAAAAAGTGTCCACTTTGTAAAGAATATCAAAAGTGAAAAAGATGCTTGTCAAGGCTACACAGACCCAATTGGATCTCCCTCATCGCTTTCTTCTTCTGATGATGGAAGTACAGCTGAAATTAACTTACCATTTAACTTTTGTTTTTTTGGTGACACATATACTTCAGTATATCTAAATGGAAATGGTAATATCAGTTTTCAATCAGCAAATGCAGTTTTTAATGCTTCTGCTTTCCCTTCAGCAACTGTAACAATGATTGCTGCATTTTGGGCAGATTTTGACTTTGGAAGTTGTGGTGATGTATATGCTACTGTTACTCCAACTGCTGCAATTTTTAATTGGGTAGACGCTGGTTATTTTAACGAACAATGTGACAAAGTAAACACCTGTCAAATAATCATAACAGACGGAACTGACCCGCTTATTCCAGGAGGAAATGTCGCAATTCACTATGCTGACATGCAATGGACAACAGGAGGAGCTTCAGGTGGTACTAATGGATTTGGTGGAACACCTGCAACTGCAGGAGCAAACAGGGGGAATGGCATTGATTATTTCCAAATTGGTCAATTTGATCATGCAGGTACCGATTATGACGGTCCTAATGGAAGTAATGACGGAGTAGACTTTTTAGACAATAGATCATTCGTTTTCGACTTTTGTAACACAACTGGAGGAAATCTACCTCCGAGTGCTCAAAACAACAATAACTGTACTCCTTATCAAGTTTGTAAACAAGCTGGTAATGAATTAGAAATTGCTTTTCCGTTTATTGGTCCTGAAAATAACCAAACGATTTCATCTATCACATACACTTCACCAAGTTTAACAAGTGTTACAGAAGTATCAAACACTTCAGGATCTGGATATACAGGAATATTAACTTTAAGTATCGATGGTAATTTAGAGACGCTAGGTATGCATGACCTAACAATCGAAGCAACTGATAATTTAGGAGCTGTTACTTCAATGTTGTACCAAATTGAGGTGGTCGATCCAAACTTAGCATTTCCAATTACCCCAACAGTTAGTTTATCTCAAGGATGTACACCTGTTACAATAAGTATAGAAAATGGCCCATTTGACTCCTATTTATGGCAAGACAATTCTACTAATTCAAGTACAACAATTAGCAGTGCTTACAGTGGCAACTTTAATGTTGAAGTAACAAATAATGGCTGTAAAAATACTATATCCACTCCTGTTGATGTAAGTGCTGCGCCGTTATTTAACCTTCAAGGAAATCTTGAATTTTGTCCAGATGACCTTAATACTTCTTTATTTTTACCTGATTCATTAAACCTAGATTCAGCAAAATGGATATCGAATTCAAACTCTTTAGAAATTTCGGATTTATTTTCTAGTGATATTAACTCTTCAGGCGCATATACAATAACTGCCTACAGTTTTTCTGCTGGTGCAGTTTGTTCCTCTGATACAATTATTAACATATCTGTACAAGATGACCTGATTTTAATTCCTGATTTTGTAACTTGTGAAAACACAGTGCAATTAATTGGAAACACAGGAGGTATAGGTAATGGTGCATGGACTTTACCTTCAGGAGTAAGCTTAAGTCCTAATAATACTAATTTAAATCCCGAAGTTACATTCTCTGATTATGGAACATATACGCTAAGTTATACCGAAACAGGATGTCAAGATCAGGATGAAATTATTATAACATGGGAAAACCCTCCATTTTACAACCTCCCTGAAACTCTTTTTTCTTGTCCTAATAGCCAAATAAAAGTAGAACTTGAAGACTCCCTTAATTTAAGTAATGCTGAATGGAAAACATCAACCGGAGATATACTAAGTAACAATTACTCAGTAAGCCTTATTCCTGGAGACTACTCTTTGAGCATTTCCTCTTTAAATGGTTGTCCTGCAGTTGATACTAATTTCACAATCAACACACAAGAAGTAATTTCATTAATACCTCCATCTGCAAACAATAATAAATTGTGCATGTTTAATATTGGAGATACTTTATCAATATTTGCTAATTCAGGAGATACTCTTGATGGAGATTGGACCTATCAAACTTTAACAGGAGGAACATTAAACTTTCTTAAAGACTCTGCAACAAGTATTTTTACTGCAAGTGAATATGGAGAATATACCATAACATTCACTGACAATATTTGTCAAGAATCTGATCAAGTTACTATATTTATAACTCCTGGTGCATATTTTAATATTCAAGACTATAAAGTTTGTGAAGGATACACTCAATTGGTAGAAGCGTTTATAGACACTCCAGATGAATTCATTGAATCATTAGAATGGAGTAACGGGCAATCAGGTAAAAGCATCACTGTAAACAGTGAAAACAATTACATACTAACAATGTCAACAGGTTGTGGAGCCCCATTTGTTGACACATCATTTGTTGATTACAGAATTTGTGATATTGAAATGCCAAATATATTTACACCAAATGGTGATGGTGTAAATGATACTTATATAATTAAAGGAGATACTGAAATTTTTAATGAGTTCAATATAATTATCACAAATAGATGGGGTAATGTTATAACTGAATATAACGATCCATCAGGAATTTGGGATGGAACTAACAACAAAGGAGAGATTGTTGAAGAGGGTGTTTATTTCTTCAACGTACAAGCTGTAACTTTACAAAATGAAGCTATTGTTAAAAAAGGTTTCATTCAAGTTGTAAAGAACTAACCTAACTATAATTTAAAGTTTAATTCTTTAGTAATATGAAAAATATAGGCGTAAATGGTTTCGGAAGAATTGGTAGGTATTTTACTAGATTAAGTCTTACAAAAGATGATATTAGTGTAAAAGTAGTTAATGACCTAGGTGACATTAACACTTTAATGCATCTATTAAAGTATGACTCCGTTCATGGAAAATTAAACTTGAGTTTTAAAATAACAGGGAATAAAGTAACATTTGAAAATGGAAAAGAGATACTTTTTTTAAATGAACCTAATCCTGAAAATGTTCACTGGAACCAATATAATGTTGAAACTGTAATTGAAGCTACTGGACTATTTTTAACAAAAGAAAAAGCTTACAAACATATTACAGGCGGAGCAAAAAAAGTAATACTTTCTGCTCCAGCTAAAGACAGTGAAATAAAAACAGTTGTTTTAGGGGTTAACGAAGAAATTCTTGAAGAAAATTTTGAAATCATTTCAAATGCATCTTGTACTACAAACTCTGCTGCACCTTTAATAAAAGTAATTTCAGAATTATACAACATTGAAAATGCTTTCATATCTACTGTTCATAGTTACACTTCTGATCAAAACCTACAAGATGCACCTCATCGAGATTTAAGAAGAGGAAGAGCTGCTGCTAACTCTATCATTCCAACCACAACTGGCGCTGCAAAAGCTTTAATTAAAATATTTCCAGAGTTAAATGGCAAAATAGAAGGAAGTGCTTTTAGAATACCAGTACCTAATGGCTCTATAACAGACTTAACAATCGTTACAAAAGGTAAAACTCCATCAGTATCGGAGATCAATGATGCCTTTAAAAAAGCAGCAGAAGGAAAATTAAAGAATATATTAAGTTATACAGACGAACCTTTAGTGTCCTCTGACATCATTGGAAATCCATCTAGTAGTTTATATGATTCTCTTCTTACTTCAGTAACAGGGAATATGATTAAAATATATGGTTGGTACGATAATGAAGCTGGTTATTCAAATAGACTAATTGATCTCATCCGTAAAATTTAAATTTTTACTATTGAGCCATTTTCAATCATTGTACCATGCAATAATTGAAATATTTTTTTAGCAACATTTATAGGTGAATTTAAAGCTCCTTGGTGTTTGAACTCAATAAATTGGTTTACATTTTTAAAATCCTCTTTAGAGAGCTTACGTATCTCTTCTTGCATGTTTGTATCTACTTTACCAGGGTAAAAGGAGTAAACATGTATGGGTGAATCTAAAGACACTTGTTCTTTTCCTGCAACTTTTGTAAACATATCAATCGCTGATTTAGTAGCACCGTAGATTGACCAGCCTTCGATAGGATGAATAGAAGCTCCGGAAGATATATTGATGACACTTTTCACAGCATCCCAAGATTGTGTTTTTTTGATAAAAAGGTTTGTTAGAAAAATTGGAATTAAAGTATTTATTTTAAAAGTTCTTTCGATATCATCAAACTCTAAACTCCCTGCTTCTTTTACCTCTCCCAAAGTCCCGGCATTATTGATTAAACTAATTGTAGAAGCTCCACTATTCTCTTTTAAAATATTTGTAATTAATTTTTCAATGTCTTTTGTGCTATCGTTTGATAAATCAAATTGATATTGAATAAAACCAGTACTTTTAATTGTTTGATTAACTGACCTGGCAATAGAATACACTTTATAACCTTCACTTAAATACTTAGTACATAGAGCACTTCCTATACCTCTGCTCCCTCCAGTTATAATAACTATTTTTTCCATCTTAAAACTTTTAAACTAATCAAAATATAAGTAAGGTATAAAACCTCAACAATTCTTACCTTTGTAATTATAATACATTCTTAAGTTATGTCACAATCGAAAATAAATATACGAAATCTGGATTTAAATGAACTAATAACTAAGTTAGATTCATTTGGAGAGAAAAAATTCCGTTCAAAACAAGTATATGAATGGTTGTGGCAAAAAAACGTAAGTTCATTTGAAGAAATGACAAACTTAAGTTTGTCGCTTCGAGAGAAGTTAGAAAAAGAATTTTTCATTGATAAAATTATTCTTGATGACCAACAAATTAGTTCTGATAGGACTATCAAGTGTGCATTTTCAGTTGGCGCAGGAAAAGTAGTTGAAGGTGTCCTAATACCAACAAACTCAAGAACAACAGCTTGTATCTCCTCTCAAATTGGTTGCAGTCTAGCCTGTTCATTCTGTGCAACTGGTAAATTAAAATTAATGAGAAATTTAACTGCAGGAGAAATTGTAGACCAAGTAGTTTACTTGAAAAACCAAGCAGAAACAAGGTATAACACCCCTCTAACCAATATCGTATATATGGGAATGGGAGAGCCACTTTTAAATTACAAAAACGTAGTTAAATCATGTGATATTTTAACCTCCCCTGATGGATTAGGGATGTCTCCTAGAAGAATAACAGTATCCACCGCTGGTATTGCTAAAATGATAAAAAAACTTGGAGACGATGAAGTTAAATTTAATCTAGCTCTCTCTCTACATGCTGCTAATGACAAAAAGAGGAGTCAAATAATGGAAATAAATGACAGTAACAACCTCGATACTTTATCAGAAGCATTAATCTATTTTCATGAAAAAACCGGAACTAGAGTAACATTCGAATACATTATTTTCAAAGACTTCAACGATAAAATAGAAGATGCACAAGAACTTGCTGCTTTTGCAAAATGCGTACCATGTAAGGTTAATATCATTGAATATAACCCAATAGATGAAGGAGGCTTTCAAAAAGCAGATGAAGCAAAGGTGGATGCATTTGCTAAGTATTTAGAAGACAGAAACATGGTTGTTCACGTAAGAAGAAGTAGAGGGAAAGATATTGATGCAGCTTGTGGACAATTAGCAAATAAAAACAAAACAATTTCTCCAGAAGAGAGGAAATTAAAAGTTAAATAATCTTATAAATGAAGCTCTTATTTAATCTTAGTGTATATTTGTATTAATGATGAATGTAAAGCAAATATTAGCTCCGATAAGTACTGAAATGGATGAATTTGAAGTCCGTTTCAGACAGAGTATGCGCTCTAAAGTTCCATTGTTAGATAAAATCACGCATTATATTATTAGAAGGAAAGGAAAACAAATGCGTCCTATGTTTTTATTTCTAACGGCAAAAATGTTAGGAGAAACAAATGATAAAACTTATGACGCAGCATCTCTTATTGAATTATTGCATACTGCATCCTTAGTTCATGATGATGTAGTAGATGATGCAAATGAAAGAAGAGGCTTTTTCTCAATAAATGCTTTATGGAAAAATAAGATTGCTGTTCTTGTTGGAGATTTTATGCTTTCCAGAGTTTTACTTTTATCTATTGAAAAAAATAACATCCGTTTATTAGAGATTGTTGCCAGAGCAGTTAGAGAAATGAGTGAAGGAGAGTTGCTTCAAATTGAAAAAGCTAGAAAACTAGACATCACTGAAGAAGTATATTTTGATATCATTCGACAAAAAACAGCATCCCTTTTATCCACAGTATGTGAGTCCGCTGCGGTGTCGGTTGACAGAGAAGATGAAGCAGTAAATATGAGAAAATTTGGAGAACTAGTTGGCTTAGCTTTTCAAATCAAAGATGATATTTTCGATTATGGCGATTCAAAAGAAATTGGGAAACCTACCGGATTAGATATTCGTGAAAGAAAAATGACGTTACCGCTCATCTATGTGTTAAGCAAATGTGATATTAAGGTAAAAAAAGAGTTGATTAACATCATAAAAAACCATAACGAAGACTCCAAATATGTTAAAAGAGCTATTCAGATTGTAGTAGATAATGGTGGGATCGAATATGCTCAAAACAAAATGAATACTTTAAAAGAAGAAGCTCTAAAATGCCTTTCCTCCATCCCTGAATCCGATTCAAAAACAGCAACTATAGGATTGGTTGAATATACTACTCAAAGAATAAAATAAAATGAAACAGTTTATATTTATTTCTATACTTTCACTCTTTGTATCTTGCTCAAATGAAGATAAAGCATTAGAAACGGAAAAGCGAGAACCAACTAATGTAACCAAAGAAACATTAACAGAGGTTAAAGACGGTGTTTATACAGAATACTACCCAGGAAAAAAAGAAGTTAAAATAAGAGGCTATAAAAATGCTCAAGATAAACGAGAAGGTAAATGGGTTTATTATTCTAAAAAAGGAGAAGAACTCTCAATAACGTATTTTAAAAATGGATTACGAGAAGGGCATACAATTGTAAAGCGTCCTAATGGTTCGTTAAATTTCGTTGGCGAGTATCGTGAAGATAAAATGATTGGAATCTGGAAGTTTTATGATGAGAAAGGTAATGTAAAACGAGAAAAAGACTACGGTCAAAGTAAATAATCTAAATGGCTAAAATACCTCCTCACATCATTGATGACATCATGCAGGCTTCTCGTATAGAAGAAGTTATCGGTGAGTTTGTCAATTTAAAAAGAGCTGGATCGAACTTAAAAGGGTTAAGTCCGTTCACGGATGAGAAATCACCATCTTTTGTTGTATCCCCTTCTAAACAAATATTTAAATGCTTTTCAACTGGAAAAGGAGGTACAGTAGTATCTTTTTTAATGGAAAAAGAACACTTTTCGTATCCAGAAGCGTTAAGGTGGTTGGCTGACAGGTACAATGTTGAAATTCCTGAAGAAGCTCCACTTACAGCAGAACAACAAGCAGCAATAACAGAGAGGGAAAGTCTTCACATTATAAATGATTTTGCAAAAGACTACTTTGCCAAATCCATGCATGAAACAGAAGAAGGAAAGGCAATAGCCCTTTCTTATTTTGAAGAAAGAGGGTTTAGGCTAGATATTGTTAAAAAATTTCAACTTGGATATTGCTTAAATAAAGGAGATGACTTTACAAAAGCAGCTCTTAACAAAGGGTATAAATTAGAATACCTTGAAAAAGTTGGACTAGTAAAAACTAAGGAAAATCGAAGCTTTGACTTCTTTCGAGGAAGAGTCATGTTCCCAATCCACAGTGTTTCCGGCAGAACACTAGGCTTTGGGGGGAGAACATTATTTACAGATAAAAAAATTGCAAAATATTTTAACTCTCCAGAAAGTATAATTTACAATAAAAGTGAAATCCTATATGGACTTCATTTTGCAAAAGGAGACATTATAAAATATGATAACTGTTTTTTATGTGAAGGATATACGGACGTCATCAGTCTTCATCAAGCAGGAATAGAGAATGTTGTTTCTTCATCAGGAACCTCCTTGACGAAAGAACAAATAAAATTAATACGAAGATATACACAAACCATTACGATACTCTACGATGGTGATCCAGCAGGAATAAAAGCATCTTTCAGAGGGATAGATTTGATATTAGCGGAAGGGATGAATGTGAAAGTAGTTCTTTTCCCAGAAGGAGAAGATCCTGATTCGTATTCAAAAAGTGTTAGTACAGTTGAATTAGAGAACTATATAAAAGAGCATACACAAGATTTTGTAACTTTTAAATCAGAAATATTATTAAAGGACAGTAAAGGGGACCCAATAAAAAAAGCAGAATTAATTCGCGAAATTATACATTCTGTATCCCTGATCCCTGATGAAATTACTCGTTCAATGTACTCCAAAACTTTATCCGAAAGGTTTGACATTGACGAGGGAATAGTTCGTAATGAGCTTAACAAAAGTAGAAATGGAGTAATTCATAAGCAACAATCTAGGCCAACTCCCCAGAGTACAAAAGAAGAACAGCTTTCTCCATTAATTCCGGTTGACCATAGTAATCAAAGTAATACTGTTGCTCGATATAACGATGACCATACAGAATTAGACTTGGTCAGAAAGCTAATTAAATATGGTGTCTTTGCGATAGAAACAGATCATATTAATGAAAAAGGAGAAAAAACAAAAATAGAGACAAGCGTTGCTGAGTTAATTTGTCATGAATTAGATAAAGATGAATTATTCTTTGAAACACCAATTTATAATTCAATCCATAAAATTATTCTAGAAGGATTGTCTGAAAACACACTATACAAATCTTCTTTTTTCCTAAGAATGGAAAATCAAGAAATAGTCAAATTTGTAAGTGAGATTGAGTCAGATGCGTACGACCTTAGTCCAAAGTGGCTCAGTAAGCATCACATTGAGACCAATACTGAGTTAGATAGATTACCACTTGCTATACTCAGTTCAATATACGCTTTCAAAGTAAGCAAAGTCAAAAAACGCATCTTTGAAATTGAACAAGAGTTAGAAGAAATGTTAAATGACGATGAAGAGAAGTTAACCAATCTACTCTCTGAAAAAATAAGTTTGGATAAAGTAAATAAATTACTTTCAGAAAAGTTAGGTAGGATTATATTAGGCTAAAAGATGTTAAGTAATATATTATTTGAATTTGGACCATACGAGATCTGTACATGGAACATTATTGTTTTATTGCTAATAGTAATAGGAACTACATTATTAAAAAAAGTAATCGACCGTTTTCTTAAACAATTTTTAAATCAAGCAAACATAAAAGTTAAAGGGCAAAGAGTTACATGGTTAAGACTACTTAGTCAAAGTGTTTACTTTTTAGCTTTTTATATCGGGATATCCAGTTTAAGAATAAACAATCCAAATGTCTCATTTGACGACTTTTTGAATTATAACTTTATTCAATCTGAACATTTTAGTTTGCGTTTTTACAATGTACTTGTAATCATTGCTATCTATTTTGGCGCAAAGATGTTGATTAATGTAACTAAGTTATATATCGCAAAACGATTTAAAGAAAAAGACGATTCCAACCAAGGGTCAGAATATGTCTATACACAACTAGCTAAATATATTATTTCACTGATTGGCTTCTTCGTTGGTCTAAAAGCCTTAAACATTGAAATCGCTATACTTCTTACTGGATCAGCAGCACTTCTAGTTGGTTTAGGTTTAGGACTTCAAGATGTCTTTAGGGATATGTTTTCCGGGATAATCTTATTGTTTGAAGGGAACCTTAAAGTTGGAGACATTATTGAGATAAGTAATTCAGGTACTACAGAACCTATAGTAGCTAAGATCTTAAGAATAAATGTAAGAACAACACAAATCGAAACTAGAGATGGTAATGTACTCATCATACCAAATAACAAATTGACCCAAGAACATATAGAAAATTGGTCTCATGGCTCAGAACTTTCAAGATTTAAAATAGATGTATCGGTAGCATACGGAACAGATACAGAGCTTGTGTCAAGACTTTTAAAACAAGCTGCACTTAGTCATCCAAAAGTGAAGAAAAATAAACCTGTTGATGTAAGGTTAAATAACTTTGGAGACAATGGTATAGAAATGGAGCTATTATTTTGGGCGGACCAAAGCTGGGATATCAACTTTTTCAAATCAGACATTAGACTTGAAATAGATAAACTTTTCAGAGAATATAAGGTAGTAATTCCATTCCCTCAAAGAGATATTCGAATTATTCAACCAGATAAATTATTGTAACAAGAACTTATACCTTTGAATTGTATTCTCTAAACCTAAATATAAAGCATCAGAAATAAGAGCATGACCAATAGAGACCTCTAAAAGGTTTTTGATTTTTGATTTAAAAAACTTTAAATTATCTAAACTTAAGTCATGTCCTGCATTTATCCCTAACCCTAATTCACTTGCATAATTAGCTGCAGCAATATACTTTTCTATTGCTACATCAGGATTTTGAATAAAATCATTTGCAAAAGGACCTGTATATAATTCAATTCTATCGACACCAGATTTTGCAGCATACTCAATATTAGTTAAGTTAGTATCTACAAAAATTGCACTTCTTACATCTAACTCTTTGTATTGAAGAACAAGATCAGAAAGTAAATTTAGATGCTTTTTAGTATCCCAACCTGCATTGGAAGTTAATACGTTTGGTGGATCTGGAACTAAGGTTGCTTGAGTAGGTTTAATGTCATGGATAATTTTATTGAATCTACTATCAGGATACCCTTCAATATTAAATTCTGTCTTAACAACATCAGCTAAATCATAAGTATCTTTTAATGTTATATGCCTTTCGTCAGGTCGAGGATGAATTGTTATACCTTCTGCTCCAAAACGCTCACAATCAATAGCAACCTGCACAACATTAGGAGTATTTTCTCCTCTTGCATTTCGAATAGTTGCAATTTTATTTATGTTAACACTAAGTTTAGTCATTGTAATAAATTATAATTTTACTAGTCAAATGTACATACTTATGAAGTATTTTACTAATTTGGCTAGTACTATGAACGCATTAGAATTATTATCAGAAGAAATACCTCCATTAACTCACACAGACACAGGTGAAAAGGCCTTGAGATGGATGGATGAATTTAAAATATCTCATTTACCGGTTATCAAAAATGGAAACTTTGTCGGAATTATATCTGAATCTGATATCTTAGATAAACTAAATCTTGAAGATAAATTAGATATTTTATTTGATCATTTACCAAGAGCCTATGTATTTCAGAATGCTCATATTTATGAAGTTCTAGCAAAAATTTCTGAACATAGACTTAGCGTAATACCTGTTTTAGATCAAGATGAAAAGTATATTGGATGCATTTCGATACAACACTTAACAACTTTAATAGCAAACACAGGGAGTATTAAAGAAAATGGGGGGATTTTAGTTTTAGAGATAAATAGTATTGATTACTCAATGGCTCAAATCGCTCAAATAGTGGAAAGTGACAATGCAAGGATTTTAAGTTCGTATATCATGTCACCATCTGATTCTACTAAACTTGAAATTACACTTAAAATTAATCAAGTAGAACTAGCAAGTATTATCAGAACATTTGAGAGATATGACTATAAAATCAAAGCATCTTATCAAAAAAGTAGAACAGATGATGATATTCAATTTAAATACGATGCACTTATTAACTATTTGAACTTGTAAAATATGAATGTTGCTATTTATGGAAAAAAAATTAATAAACAAACTGCAGCACATTATGTTCAGTTTTTAGCAATCCTTAGTGACTTAGGCTGGAACCCTATACTAGAGAGTGAGCTAAAAGAACAACTTGTTAAAAAAGTTGGCATAGCTTCAAACTGTGATAGTTTTTCAGATAGGTCAGCATTCAAATCAGGTATTGATTTAGCTTTTAGTATAGGCGGTGATGGTACATTTATTAAAACAGTAAGTTATATCAGAGATTCTGGAGTACCAATACTAGGGATAAATACTGGAAGACTAGGTTTTTTAGCAAACATACCAACTGATAAGCTGGAAGAGACGATGGAATTAGTGAAAAACAAAGAGTACGTTTTTCAAAAAAGATCGTTAATGAAAATCGAAACTGAAAGTAATCTTTTAGGCGAAGACAATATTGCCTTGAATGAAGTTACTCTTCATAAAAGAGATGCTGCCTCAATGATTACTGTTCATGCTTCTCTTGATGACAATTACTTAAATTCCTATTGGGCAGATGGACTAATAGTTGGTACACCAACTGGATCTACTGCATATAACTTAAGTTGTGGAGGACCAATCGTTACGCCTGGATGTCAAGTACATCTGCTTACTCCTATCGCTCCACATAACTTAAATGTAAGACCTATGGTCGTTCCTGATCACATGCCTATTAAACTTAAAGTTGAAGGAAGAGAACGAAAATACCTAATCAGTTTAGACGGTAATTCTAAAAACATTTCTCAAGGGGAAGAAGTGAGTATTCATAAGGCTGATTTTATGATAAACGTAATTAAATTTAAAGACAATAATTTCCTTGATACCATTAGAAATAAAATGATGTGGGGATTAGATAAAAGAAATTGACTGTATTTTTGACTGTATATAATTTATAAAAATGAAAAATTTAGTTTACTTAGGAATTATTGTTGTGCTAGTGTTATCAGCATGTTCAATTGAAAAACGAGTTTATAATTCAGGATATCATATTTCTTGGAACTCTAAACAAAAATCATTTAAAAAAGAAAAAGTATCATCAGATCAAGAAATTGCAGAGAACAGTATATCTGAAATTAATGATTTAGAGATTGAAACATCTGAAAAACAAACTGAAACAAACAAAGTTACTTTAGCTAGAACAACTAAAAAAGACTCCTCTACAAATGAAAATGAGTCACCTAGTTTTACTAATAGTATTTACAAAAAGGAGGAAAAATCTAAAGCCAATAATTTAGAAAAAATAAATAAAATTCAAACAATTAAAAAAATTGCTAAACTTAAACATCACCAATCAAAAAAATCTACTGATTTAGAAGACCTGATATTAAAATTACTTGTAATCATTTTAATTCTAATTTTAATAGCCCTTTTACTATCACTTTTAGGTGGTGTTCTTGGCGCACTTTTTTCAATCTTATTATTTTTATTAATCATTTATCTTATACTAAAAATACTAGATCTTGTTTAATATAAAAATCTTATTGTTAAACATTTTTTATATTAAAACTAGTTTCGTAAATTTGTTAAAGTACTATAAATAAAAAATATTTTATGAACACAACTGAAAAATTGAGCTATAAAGTAAAAGACATTAGCTTAGCTGAATGGGGAAGAAAAGAAATCGTATTGGCAGAGGCTGAAATGCCTGGTTTAATGTCATTACGTGAAGAATTCGGTGATTCAAAACCACTTGCTGGAGCTCGTATTGCTGGTTGTTTACACATGACGATTCAAACTGCGGTTTTAATCGAAACATTAACTGCATTAGGAGCAGAAGTATCGTGGTCTTCTTGTAACATATTCTCTACTCAAGATCAAGCTGCTGCTGCAATTGCTGCTACAGGTGTACCTGTTTATGCTTGGAAAGGATTAACGGATGAAGAATTTGATTGGTGTATTGAACAAACAATCTTTGCTTTTGAAGGAGGAAAACCATTAAACATGATTTTAGATGATGGTGGTGATTTAACAAACATGGTATTTGACCGTTATCCTGAATTAACTAAAGATATCAAAGGATTATCTGAAGAAACTACAACAGGAGTTCACAGACTTTACGAAAGAGTTAAGAATGGTTCTTTAGTAATGCCAGCAATCAATGTTAACGATTCTGTAACTAAATCTAAATTTGACAACAAATACGGGTGTAAAGAATCTTTAGTTGATTCTATCAGAAGAGCTACTGACGTTATGATGGCTGGAAAAGTTGCTGTTGTTTGTGGATATGGTGATGTTGGTAAAGGTTCAGCTGCTTCTTTAAGAGGTGCTGGAGCAAGAGTTATCGTTACTGAAATTGATCCAATTTGTGCTTTACAAGCTGCTATGGATGGTTTTGAAGTTAAAAAACTAGATACAGTAGTTGGACAAGGTGATATCATTGTTACAACAACAGGAAACAAAGATATCATTGTTGGACGTCATTTCGAAAAAATGAAAGATAAAGCAATCGTTTGTAATATCGGTCACTTTGACAATGAAATTGATATGCAGTGGATGATTGATAATCATGGAGCTACTAAAAACACGGTAAAACCACAAGTGGATATTTACAACGTGAATGGTAATGACATCATCATTTTAGCTGAAGGTAGATTAGTGAATTTAGGATGTGCTACTGGTCACCCTTCATTTGTAATGTCAAATTCTTTCACAAATCAAGTATTAGCTCAAATGGAATTATGGGAAAATAGTTCAAACTATGAGAACAATGTATATATGTTACCAAAACATTTAGATGAAAAAGTAGCAAAATTACATTTAGCTAAAATTGGTGTTGAGTTAGAAGAACTTACTTCAGATCAAGCCAAATACATTGGTGTTGAGGTTGAAGGACCATTTAAACCAGAACATTATAGATACTAGGAAGATTCTAGAGGTTAGACACTAGAAATTAGACTATTAAAAGGCGAACGATTGTTCGCCTTTTTTGTTTGCAATTGTTCTTTATGTTTTATAAAGAAGATAAGAGGATCAAACCCGATTGTTAAGGAGCAAAAAATGAATCAAGTATAAAAGTTGGAGGCTAATTATTTTTTCCGATACTTTTTTAAGCTGAAAAAAGTATCCAAAAACAGCTTTTCAATTTTACAAGGAACTTTTTACGTTCCGTTTCACTACACAAAAACCGCGGATAAATGTTGAACTACATGCTTTTTTCCTACATCTCCATTTCATTACGATTTGGAACGCAATTCCGTTCCATTTACCGACTAGTTCTGTGCAAAATTGAAGTTACCGCTTCGAAGTTTGACATTTTAGATCTGTTTTTAAATTTCAAACTTACTAATTTATGAACAGACTTTAATTCATATAAATATTTTAGATTCCTGAAAATCAATATATAAGTTTAAAATAAAGTAAGAGTATTAAATTTTGAGAAACATAATAACCGAAGTATATTTCGGCCTAAACAATGAAATATAGAAGAAAAAGCACTGCTTTTGAAGATAACAAACAAGTAAATACCGATTATGTATTCAATAAGTTCTTTATTTCATCAGACCTTTTTCATACTATATCGGCATTGTATTAATAAAAAAAAGAATATAAGCTGAATTCCTCAGCTGTCAACAACCCAAGTATTGGTCTTTGCTAACAATGTTTGTGACAGCGAAAGTAGCACCGAAGGTAGTTTGGTAGAAGCTACGCTACGTAGTCTTTCGTAGTTTTCAAGTTTTATTGGTTCAGCCTTGTCCGTCAGCTGACCGATTCTTTTGGGTCAAGCCAAAAGATATAAGAAAAAACTTTTTTAAGTTACACTATTTATTGCTTTCCCCACTCACTAGTTTTAAGTTTGATCCAGATAAGAATGATTTTAATATTGTGGCTAGTGTACAAAGTTGTTAATTATTGTAATCTACCACAATAAAGACATTAAAAAAATTGTAATGTATTACAACTAAAATAGTGTATTTGTTGTAATATACTACAAACAAATGCAAGAGCTATTTGATATAAGCAATCGATTAATTAATAAAACTTCTAACGAGTTTGTTAGAGGGTTATATTCAAAAATTGATTGGACTCAACCTCTAATTGAGATTAGAGGCAGTAGAGGTGTTGGTAAAACAACATTAATGTTACAAAAAGCTCAAGAGATAAAATCGAAAGGACATCAAGTATTATATGTGTCGTTAGACTTACCTTATTTTTTTAAAAATAGTTTATTTGAATTTATTAATGAGTACATACAATATGGTGGCGAATATATATTTATAGATGAAATACACAGATATCCCTCAAAGCATAAAGATTCTGATTGGTCGTTGGAGCTAAAAAATAGTGTTGACTCATTTCCAGAATTAAAAATTATTTACTCAGGTTCATCTATATTACACTTGTTTCATGGGAATGGAGATTTAAGTAGAAGAAAAGCAAGTTACCTTTTAAAGGGTCTTTCATTTAGAGAATATCTTTCTTTTAAAAAAGTTTTGATTACAGATGAAATTGATTTTGAAGAACTGTTGAAAAATCACACTACAATTGCCGAAGAAATAGCAATAAAAATAAAGCCATTACTGCATTTTAAAAATTATTTAAAAACGGGCTATTATCCTTTTTATAAAGAAAATGAAGGAGTCTATTTTTCTCAAATACAACAAATTATTAATTTAATAATTGATACTGATATTCCTTACCTAACAAGTATTTCAAACCAAGCTAAAGAGCAATTAAAACGATTATTA
>Ga0228634_1000579_pt1 | contig 26070 bp, 43 predicted proteins | sample 42DmetaG_FD_190063 | JGI IMG/M metagenome (GOLD analysis project Ga0228634, IMG submission 190063) | Seawater microbial communities from Monterey Bay, California, United States - 42D | ecosystem: Environmental > Aquatic > Marine > Coastal | place: USA: California | collected 2016-09-27 | reverse complement strand
ACAAACACGAATGACATTAAGTACGGTCAAAATAGACCACAAACTACAATGGACAGAGTATTTGCAAAATTAAGTAAATAACAATTTTTAATAAATAAATAATTTCAATTATGGCAGAGCCAACAATCACAACAACGTACGCTGGACAGTTTGCTGGAAAATACATTTCCGCAGCATTACTATCTCCAAGTACAATCGACAACGGAGGAGTAACTGTACTTCCTAACGTTAAATTCAAAGAGGTACTACAAAACGTAGCAACTTCAACTTTATTAGCTAACGCAACTTGCGACTTTGACGCTGCTGGTTCAACTGTTACGCTAACAGAAAAAATCTTAACAACTAACGACTTACAAGTAAATATGCAGTTGTGTAAATCACAATTCTTTAATACTTGGCAATCGGCTGAAATGGGTGCTTCTCAATTTTCAGACTTACCAAAATCTTTCTCTGACTATCTTTTAGGATATGTTGCAGGAAAGGTTGCTGCTGAAATGGAAACTACACTTTGGTCTGGTGCTGCTGGTGCTGCTGGTGGACTTACTGACGGTGGTTTCACAGTATTAGCTGCTGCACAATGTCCAGCTTCTAACATTATTGCTCCAGCTGCCGTGACCGCTTTAAATGTGATAGATGAGCTTGGAAAGGTGGTCGATAAAATTAACGCAGAAACTAACATTTACGGACACGAAGATACAAGAATCTTTGTTTCAAGAAATGTAATGGCTGCTTACGTTCGTGCTTTAGGTGGTTTCGCTGCTACAGGTGCAAACGGTGTAGACAACAGAGGTACAATGTGGTATGCTGACGGTGGCGGAGTTTCTTTCGACGGTATCAAGTTGTTTATGGCTGAAGGTCTTGCAAATGACAGAATGTTAGCTGCACAGGTTTCTAACCTTTACTACGGTGTTTCTTTATTGTCAGACACGCAAGAAGCAAGAGTTATAGATGTCAGCGCTTATGACGGCAGTGACAATGTGCGCGTAGTTATGCGAATGGCTGCTGGTGCGCAAATCGGAGTTGCTTCAGACGTAATTTACTACGGAGCATAATATAAACCAGAACTATATTAAAGGAGGAGGTAAAGCGCCTTCTCCTTTTTTTGTTCATAAAACTAAAAACAAATGGCTTGTGATATTAGCAATGGTCGTATAGAACAATGTAAGGATTCAGTTTCTGGCTTAAAGGCAATTTACATAATCAACTACGACAAATTAAATTCAGATTCTGTTGTTTATTCAACAGGAACAGGAGAAGAAGACGAAATAGATACTTGGGTACCTATTGATACGGCTACGGCAATGAACTTATATAAGTTTGAATTGAAGTCTACACAAAATTCTTTTACAACTGCAATTAATTCTTCACGTGATAACGGTACTACTTTTTTTACACAAACTTTAGTAGCTGCACTTAAAAGACAAGATGTAGTAACTACTAAAAACGTAAAGCTTCTTGCATACGGAAGACCAAGAATTGTAGTTAGAACAATGACAGACCAATTTTTTCTAATGGGATTAGACCAAGGTGCAGACGTTTCTGCTGGTGAAATTTCAAGCGGTGCGGCGTTAGGTGACTTCAACGGTTACTCTTTAACGTTCACGGCAGAAGAAGAACTTCCAGCAAACTTTATTGATTGCACAGACGAAGCAACATTAAAAGCAGTATTTAATAATGGTACTGACGATGCAGTTATTGTAACTTCTTAAGTTTCCTTCCTTTCATAATGTAGATTAAGCACCTTTCGGGGTGCTTTTTCTTTGCAATATAAAACAGATTTACACTTTTTAAGTTATTATAGTATGGTAATACTTCAAGCAATAGCAACACAGCAAAGTTTTAGCTTCATTCCAAGAAGCCAAACTTACGATACGTTACTTGTTCAGAACGAAGCAACAGGCGAAGAAGTAACTATTACAATTACAAGTTTTACAAATGGCGACTACTACGATACAATAAACGCTACCTTTGTAAACGGTGACTTTAGCTTAATTGAAAACAACTTTTATAAGCTTACACTAAAAAACGGAACTACAACAGTACATAAAGACAGAATATTCTGCACGAACCAAACGCCAGTAGTCAACTATTCAGTCAATGACGGTCAATATACGTCTAACGTTTCAAATAACGAATTTATAATTTATGAGTAATAACATACACTTATTAGAATTAAGCACATACGAAGCACCTGTAATAACAGAAAGTAAGCGCAACGATTGGGTAGAATACGGTGAATCCAACGATTATTATAATCACCTTATCAATATGTATACTAATAGCACAACGAACAATGCTATTATAAACAACATTACAAGGTTAGTATACGGTAAAGGCTTAAACGCTACAGACGCACAAGTAAAGCCAAATGACTACGCAGTAATGATGTCGTTGTTTAAGAAGCAAGACGTTAGACAACTTGTAACAGACTTAAAACTACTTGGACAATGTGCAATGCAAGTTATTTACTCTAAAGACCGTAAGAAGATTGTAAACACGCACCATATACCTGTTCAATTATTAAGACCAGAAAAGTGTAACGAAGAAGGCAAAATAGAAGCTTACTATTATTCAGACGATTGGTCAGACGTAAAGAAATACCCACCAAAAAGAATTAGTGCTTTTGGTTGTTCAAAAGACGGACTTGAAATATATATGGTAAAGCCTTATAGTGTAGGAATGAAATATTTCGCACTTGTAGACTATACAGGAGGCTTACCTTATTGTGCTTTAGAAGAAGACATAAGCTGCTACTTAATCAACGAAGTAAACAACGGCTTTAGTGGTCGTACGGTAGTAAACTTCAACAACGGAATACCAAGCGAAGAACAACAACACCTTATAAAGAACAAAGTGCTTAACCAACTTACAGGTACTTACGGTGAAAAGCTAATAGTTGCTTTTAACAATAACGCAGAAAGTAAGACTACCGTCGACGCAATGCCTGTAAACGATGCGCCAGACTTGTATTCAACTTTAAGCGAAGAATGTTTAAGAAAAATAATGTTAGCGCATAACGTTACTTCGCCTTTATTATTTGGTATTGCTTCAAGCAATGGCTTTAGTAGTAATTCAGACGAACTAAAAGACAGTTTTGCACTATTCAACAATATGGTAATTAAGCCAATGCAAGAACTTCTAACAGATGCATTTGACGAAATACTTGCTTACAACGGAATAGCTTTAAACTTGTATTTTAAGACACTTAAACCACTTGAGTTTGTAGAAATCGGTGTTCAAGTAGGAACAGAAGAACTTGAAGAAGAAACAGGCGTAGAATTAAGCGAAGTAAACAAGGACTTACAAGACTTTATAGACTTGGGCGAAGAACCACACAAAGATTGGCTTTTACTTGACGAATTTGAAGTAGACTATGACAATGACGAAGCAGAAAACGAACTATTATCTTCAGAAGTTAAATTAAGCCTAAAAGACAAACTTATAAACCTTGTTTCTACAGGTACTGCAAATCCAAACGCAAAAAGCGCACAAGACGAAGTAATAGACGGCATTAAGTTTATTACACGTTATGTTTATGCTGGTGGTATGAATGGTGGCAAAACAGGTCAAGTAAGACCATTTTGCGAACTTATGACAGAAAAGAATAAGATATATAGAAAAGAAGATATTATAAGAATGCAAAACGTAGCAGTCAATCCAGGTTGGGGACCACGTGGCACAGATACTTATTCGATATGGCTATATAAAGGTGGCGGAAACTGTCACCACCGTTGGAACAAACAAATCTATGTAGCTTTTGAAGGCACAGGAATAGACGTAAAAAGCCCAAAGGCAAGACAAATTGCTGGTGCAAAAGCAGCTAAATACGGATATGTAATAAAGAATCCTAAATTAGTTTCTGAAAGACCAATAGATATGAAGAATAGAGGTTTTTTACCAAGTAACAAAAGACAATAAGAATGGCAAAAGCACTTTTAATTTCACGAAACGACGTAGTAAAGTTTACTTCTGTAAACGGTAATGTAGACGTAGACAAGTTTATTCAGTACGTTTCTATAGCACAAGACATACACATACAAGGTATGTTAGGAACAAGACTACTTGAAAAGATACAAGCAGACATAATTGCTGGAACTTTAGCAGACCCATATTTAAGCCTTCTAACGACTTATATTAAGCCTTGCTTGATACACGCAAGTATGTTAGAGTATTTGCCTTTTGCGGCTATTACAATAGGCAACAAAGGCGTATATAAACACGGTGCAGAAAATAGCGAAACGGTAAGCAAAGACGAAATAGACTTTTTAATAGAACGTGAAAGAAAGACTTACGACCATTACAAAGAAAGGTTTATAGACTACATTTGTCAAAACAGTACATTGTTTCCAGAATACAATGCAAATAGCGGAAGTGATATGTACCCAAATACTTACAATAATTTTACAGGTTGGGTTTTATGAAGTACAAACCAAAAGCAAAAAACGTTAAACGTTTAGAACTATATTTAAAAAAATACTATGGCAGAAATACGGATAAGCCAATTAACGGCAAAGGCAAGTAATTTAGCAAGTACAGACGAATTTGCAATAGCTGAAGATGATGGCGCAGGCGGTTATGTTTCTAAAAAGATAACAGGCGCAGAATTAAAAAACAGTAGCTTAATATTTACAACTAATAGCACTTATAACTTTAGTTTAGTAGATGCGAATAAGACCGTGTTTTTGGCAGATGCTACAAGCGTAATCGCAAGAATACCTAACAACACTTCTGTAGCTTTTGATATAGGAACACGAATTGAACTAATACAAAACGATAGCGGAAGCGTTCAAATAGTACCTGTAAGTGGTGTAACATTAAAAAGCGAAGGCGCAAAAGATAGTTTATCAGCGCAGTATTCACAAGCAACACTATTAAAAACAGATACGAATACGTGGTATTTATTCGGTGAAATAACAACATAAGAAAATGGCAAATACAATAGGTTTCGGACAAGCAGCAATAAATAATACCATTGACTACGGTCAAGGCGCAACAGACAATACGATAAATTGGGGTAAAAGTCAAACGTTATCTCCAAGCGGAGAAACTAACATAACAGGAACAGGAGGTACTCCTCCATTTTCAAATACAAAAAGCATAGCATTAGATGGTGTTGATGACTTTGTAAATATAGGCACAACAAGTTTAGGCATCACAAACGCAATAAGCATTTCTGCTTGGGTTAAAATACCAACAACAAACACAGGTGGCGGAGGTACTAATATTCAAATGATTTTAAATGAAGATACAACAAGCGGAACTGCGCGAAATTGGGCTCTAAGTTGGAGAGGCACAGGTACGAATAATTGGCAATTTTATGTGTACAATACCAACGGAAGTTTTAACATTGTCTCAAGTAGTGGATTAACGCCAAATGACGGAAATTGGCATCACTTATTGGCAACTTATGACGGCACAACAAACACAGATGGTTTAAAGTTATATGTAGACGGCGCATCGCCTTTTACTGCAACTGCATCAAGCACAGGAATTAGAAGCACATCTTCGGCAGAAGCAACTATTGGCGCAACAAGTGGTGGTAGTGCTTGGAGGTTTGAAGGCAACATAGACGAAGTTGCAGTATGGAATTCTGACCAAAGTTCTAACGTAGCATCAATATACAACGGAGGTGAACCTAATGACATAAGTAGTCTTTCACCTTTATCTTGGTGGAGATGTGGAGATGGTGATACGGCTCCGATTTTAAGTGACAATGGAAGTGGTGGCAATGATGGAACAATGACAAACTTTACAACTTTTAGCACAGATGTGCCAACATAAAAACGAATAAAAAAATGAGTACAAGAATAGCAGACACATACGCAATAATAAACATTGCAGATTTAGGAAACATCGACTTCAGTCAAGTAGGCGAAACTGACGAAAACACGATTAGAAAAAGTTTAGACGAAACACAATTCGTTTTAAAGTGGAATACCGAACCTACTTTTATAGCAGACGGTACGGTTGTACCTTTGCAAACTTTAACACACGATGAAGCTTTAGCGCTTATGGCTACTTCTGAATGGTCTGAACCTATACCTGTAGAATAATGCACACAAAAGTTTTAGAAATATTATATTTCGTGTTTGGCTACATTGCAGCCTTTGGAATGTTCTACGATAATACTTTTCACGTAAAAGCTATTGGGTGCTTTCTTGCAATTTACCTAACCTACCAACTTACAGAACAACTTGAACAATGAAAACACAGTTACTTTTGCTAACAACTAAACTAAAACTATATTCAATGCAATTATTCGCTATTGTTAGCAGCTTCTTTTTGCCTATATCTGGCATACTTATTCTTATCGGTGTTTCTGTAATTGTTGACACGATTACAGGCGTTTGGAAATCTAAAAAACTTGGAACGCCAATAACGTCAAGAAAATTAAGTGCAGTAATTTCTAAAATACTTTTGTATGAAGTTACCGTAATGTTATTTTACTTAATAGACTATTTTATTATCAACGATATAGTGTTAACATTTTTTTCTGTTGAGCTGCTTATAACTAAAATACTTGCTTTAGTTTTAGTAAGTATTGAAGTAATTTCTTTGAACGAAAATATAAAAGCGGTCAAAGGTATTGATTTATGGACTTCACTAAAAAACTTGTTCAGAAGAGCAAAAGAAGTTACGCAAGACTTTAAAGACATAAATGCGAAAGATAAATAAGATTATAATTCATTGTACGGCTACACCAGAAGGTCGTGAACACGATGTTGCAGACATTAGAAGGTGGCACTTAAAAAGAGGTTTTAACGACATAGGCTACCACTACTTAATACATATAGACGGAACAATAGAAGAAGGCAGACCAATAAACAAACAAGGCGCTCATTGTTCTAAAGAAAATAAAGGCAGCATCGGTCTATGTTACGTTGGTGGTATGTCGAAAGATATGAAGAAAGCTAAAGATACACGAACACAAGCACAGAAAGATTCACTTATAAAACTTATGCACGAATTAATTTATAAGTATAATAAAGATATGACGATTCACGGACACAACGAATTTGCAAATAAAGCTTGTCCAAGTTTTAACGTACAAGAAGAATATGCGAATTTATAGTGTTATTTGCGTTCTAACGCTGTTTTCTTGTTCGGCTAACTATCACTACCAAAAGGCACTAAAGAAAGGCTTAAAACCGCTTATTTCAAGTGATACAATTAGAATAGCAACTATTGACTCTGTGCCTATTGTTGTTCACGACACTATTGTATACGAAAAATACTTTAGTAGTAAGGACACTATAGTACACTATGAGAATGTATTTGTGCCGAAGACAAGGTTAGAAACACGAATAGAATACAAGATACACAGAGACACTATAAGATTTGAAACTAGAGTAGAAGTACAGAAAGCAAAAGCAAGTAAAGAACCTAATTACTTACTATGGGTTTTTCTTATCGTTCTTGTTTTAGCAGCTATGCAGTTAATTAAAAAGTTTATATGAATAAACGCTACAGACTTACACCAGACGAAGCCGAAATACTATTTAGATATAGAGGTTTAAAAGCAGCAAGTGAAGAAGCTGGTGTAGATATTGAAAGCGTAAAGCACGGTTGGTTAAAAACTAAACAAGCAAGTCTATTCTTTAAGAACCCATTACATAAAAACGAAGCAGAAAACAAGTTAGAAGAATTAAGTAAAAAGCTTGTAGAAGACTTAAAACAATTTGCACCTAAATTTCCAAAGTTAGTACGCACCGAAAAAACGAAAGATTATTTATTAGTAATTGACCCAGCAGACATACACATAGGCAAACTTGCAGATAGTTTTGAAACAGGCGAAGACTACAACAACCAAATTGCCGTTAAACGTGTCAAAGAAGGCGTACAAGGCATTTTAAACAAAGCGCAAGGCTTTCCTATAGATAAGATTTTATTTATCGGTGGTAACGATATTTTACACATAGACACACCACACCGTACTACAACTTCTGGAACGCCACAAGATACAGACGGACAATGGTATTCAAACTTTCTAATAGCTAAACAACTTTATGTAGATATTTTACTACAGTTAATCGCAGTAGCAGACGTACATTTTACATTTAACCCAAGTAACCACGACTACCAAACAGGCTTTTTTTTAGCAGACGTAATAAAAACGCACTTCAGAAACTGCAAAAACATAAGCTTCGACTGTTCAATAGCACATCGTAAAGGTTATAAATACGGACAAAACTTAATCGGCACTACACACGGTGACGGAGCAAAGCACCAAGATTTACCGTTGCTTATGGCTACAGAGTTTCCTATGGAATGGTCAGAAACTAAACACAGGTACGTTTACACGCACCACGTACACCACAAAACAAGTAAAGACTATATAGGTGTAACCGTGGAATCTTTGCGTTCACCTTCGTCAAGCGACAGTTGGCATCACAGGAAAGGTTATCTTTCATTAGCTGCAGTAGAAGGCTTTATACACCACCGTGAAAACGGACAAGTAGCAAGACTTACACACCTTTTCTAAAACTTTTTTGTTAAAAACGTAACTTTTATTGTTCATAATTCGTAAGAGTTGTTATATTTGTATACACAATTAACACTTAAAAAATGAATAGGACAGAAAAATTAAAGATTTTATTAGAGATTGAAGAAGCAAAGTTTAGCTTTTATGAAAGAGTAAACGATGCGGTATGGTCGAATCACTTTGGCGCTGGATTAGAGTTTGAATCTATACGCAACAAAAACACGCATAACATAGAAATATGGGAAAAGTGCATTGACAGATTAAATGAACGATTTACTAAACAACTAAAAACACTTAAATAAATAGATATGAAAGTATTAGTACCTGTAACTAAAAATGTCGCATTAGCCTGTATAATGCAAGAGTTTTATTTAAATAAAGGAATAATAAAAAAAATGAATATAAACATATTTCGTGAAATGGTGTTAGCTTATATTTTTGCTTTTGGAGAATCTCATATTGACGACCACCAAGACGATTATGACCAATATTATTTCCAAGCATTAGAGATAGTAAATAAATATTATAAATAAATAGATATGAAAGACACAATACTTGGCGCTTTATGCGTATGCAGCTTAATAGTTATGTTTTATTACACACTTTTAATTTTTGGATAATGAGAGGAGAAATAGATATATTCAACATTGAAGACGATATTGTAGAATTTGGAATACACGATACTTCATTTCGTGTTTGCATAGAACAAGAAACGTACTGGATAGAAGAAGCGGTAAGCTTCAATAGTTTTACTGACACGATACAATACGAAGAACATCAAGAAACTACAACTTTTGTAAGAATAGATACTTTAGAATGTGAAGGCATTTTATACTATTCGAAAGAAGATATATGTTCAGAACTTGAACGAATTTTAAACGAAGACAAATAATTAAAACAAAGAAAATGCCTATAATAGAACCGCCAAAAACATTACAAGATTTTAAAAAAGTATTAGAGTCTATAATGGAATTACAAAACAACCCGTGGTGCGATAGCACTATGTATGATAATTTACTTGAAAAAGAATATCAAGTAAGGAAAAAGATTAAAGAACTAAACCAAAACAAATAATATGATAGAACCATTTAAACTTGAATTTTGGGACAATTTCAACGATAGTCTATACTTTGACTATTTACTAAAACGTGAAGAAATGTTAAACACTTATAGAATTACTTACAAGACTTACAAAGGAAGCGACACAAGCGCACCTGTAAGCTATGCAATTAAATACATAAAGGCATACAATAGACACGATGCAATAAACGCCTTTAACTTGTGGAAAGGCTTAATAATTAAAGTAGAAATATGCGACTAATAGAAATAATTTATTGTGCAGTTATAACTTGGATATATGGAGGACTTGATTAAAGAGGTAATAGAAAAAGACGGACTTGCCAGTAAAGAACGTTTTTCACCTTTAATAAACAAACGTATGTATATGTATACTATTATGCGTAAACACGGAATGAACTTTCAAAAGATAGGTTCGTTTTTTAATAGAAATCACGCTACGATTATACACGGCATAAAACGTTACAACGACTTAACAAAGTCTAAAGATGCAATGCTAAAAGTAGACATAGAAGAATACGAACAAATATTCGGTGAAATACCTGTACCGAAAGAACGTTACAATTTAGAAAAAGACGTAAGAAAAGCTACTACAATAGCTGACTTAAACATAATAAAAAGACGTTTAGATAATGGTATGTACGGAATTTAATTAACTTTGCAATGTTGGTAGGACAATCAAAATTTTTAAGTGTTGCGTTAGTAAGTGTTCCTACCCACCGAAAGCGCTGCACTTTTTTTTTACAATAATTTATGGCAGACAATAAGAAAAGCTTTTTACTTTACTGCGACTTACTGCATACGGTAAAGAAGTTAAACGATGAACAAGCTGGTAAGTTGTTTAAGCACGTTTTAGAGTACGTAAACGACTTAAACCCAGAAACCGAAGACATAATAACAGACTTATGTTTTGAACCTATAAAACAAAGTCTAAAGCGTGACTTACGTAAATACGAATCTACTTGTAAAAAAAGAAGTGAAGCTGGTAAAAAAGGAATGGCAAAACGTTGGGCAAAAGATAACAAAGATAACAAGTGTTATAAACCTATAACAAACATAACTGATAGAGATAGTGATAAAGATAATGATAAAGAAAAAGATATATATAGGCGCTTTGCGCATTTGTCTATGTCTGTTTTAGAGTTTAACAAGTTAGAAGCTGACTACGAAAAGAAGACCATTGATTCGTGTTTGGATAGCATAGAGAACTTTAAAAACAATAAGAAATACAAATCGCTATATTTGACTTGCAAGAATTGGTTAAAGAAAGAACAAACAAAACACGAACTAAAAACACTTAATAAATTTAAAGCACCGTGGGAATAGAAGGTTATAAGGTAACAGAAACAGGCGACATAATAGACAAAATATTTAAGCACAGAGATAACTACAATCAAAAAGGCAAGTATTTAGGCTGGCAAGGTTTAGACGAATTCTACAGTATGCAATTAGGCAACTGCACAGATTGGACAGGCTTCCCAATGAGTGGTAAAACACAAGTGCTTATGGAATGCTTATTAAACACAAGTAAGTTTTATGGTTGGAAGCATTTAGTTTACTTTCCAGATGTAGGCAACAACGTAGAAATAGTTGCAGACTTAATACACAAGCTTACAGGTAAAAGCTTTAATCCGTTAGAAAACAATGTTATTAAAGACAGAGAAATAACAAACAGTTTAGATTGGATATTTGAACACTTCCACATACTAACAAAGAAAGACGTAAAAGCAAAGATGACGCCGTTTCAGTTTTATGACTATGCAGTAGAACTTAAACAAAAAAACGGACTACAAACTGCAAGTATAGATAGCTGGAAAGACTTAAGCCACCCATACCACGACTACGGAGGTTACGCACAATATTTAGAAGTAGTGCTACCATATAGAAACCAAATAGCAGAAGACAACGAACTACACTTACACACGATTATACACCCAAAGCTTACAGAAAAGATAAACGGAAAAAGAAGTGTTCCTTCACCGTATGACTTGAAAGGTGGTTCTGAATGGTTCAATAGTGGCAAGTGTATGATAACGGTACACCGTGAAGATTTAGGCTACAACCAAGCAACTATAAACTTTAACAAAATAAAGCCACGTTCTGCTGGTAAGATAGGACAATTAATTATGTGGTTCGATGTCGAAAAGTTTTTGTATTATGAGCAAGAAAATTCAGCGCCAAATATTTATAACAAAATTTACGCACAAGAAAGATGAATAGTTTAGAAATACTTAAAGCCAAGATTAACCTAAAAACTACCTTGATAAAGTTTAAGTCAAGTCTTGAAGAACTACGTGAAAAACACGAAGACAGAACGGACTTAATAAATTCTATGCAAGAAAGCGCAAACGACATAGAGCATTTTCATTCCGTTTTTATGCAGTTTGAAGACGAATATTATTTAGAATGTAAAGCGAACCTACGTAATCAAATTATAATAGCACAACATAAACACGAAATAGACAAGCTAAAAGAAGAAATTAAAGACTTAAAATTAGAATTATGAAATGCCCACAATGCACAGAGCCAATAAAATGGCAAGAACAACACGAATACGAAGACTTTAATTTAGAAGCCGAAGGCATAATAAACGTACACTTTTGTACTAACATAGATTGTAACGTAGAAGAAGTTTATATATTTCAAAAAGACGATGCCACGTTGTAAAAACTGCAAAGAGAAATACGAAGCAAAGCACTTTAACCAAAAATATTGTTTTAAGTCTGAATGCGTTAAAGTATGGGTAGAAACTGCAAAGGTCAAGAACTGGAAGAAAGAAAAGAAACAATTGAAAGAAGAACTTGAAACGGTGCAAAGCTTAACAAAAAAAGCACAACGTTATTTTAACGCATATATAAGAGCAAGAGATATTGCAAAAGGTTATCCGTGTATTTCTTGTGGTAAACCATTACGCAAAGGAAACATTGACGCTGGTCATTACTATTCTGCTGGTGGACACGGTTCAGTTAGGTTCAATCTTTTAAATTGCCACGCCCAGTGTAGTAGACCGTGCAACAAAGATAAAAGCGGTGATTTATTAAACTATCAAATTGGCATAGAAAAACGAATAGGAGGAGAAGAACTTATAAGCCTACACGAAGAAGCACACAAAACACGAAAGTATACACGTGAAGAATTAAAAGACATTATAGAAGTCTACAAGAAAAAAATAAAGAATGGAATATAACAATGATTGGAGATATGATTTAAAATTAGGTGAAAAAGGTGAAAATTTATTAGCAAATATTTTATTATTAAAAGGCGATACGATAGAAGTTAAAACAGATTTTCAAGCCCAAGAAACAGGAAATGTTTTTGTTGAATATAAGAGCAGAGATAAACTTAGTGGTATATCAACTTCTATTGCTACATTTTGGGCATTTATAATAAGTAATGAGCAGATAGTTATTATTGAAATGGAAAAATTAAAGAAACTATGTAAAATTAAAGGTTTAAAAAGAGTAAAAGGTGGTGATGACAACACAAGCGAAGGAGTTTTATTACCTGTATGCACATTGGTAAGTAAATAAACACTATATTTGTATACACAAACACTTAATATATTTACGTTATGAAACACTTATTTAAAGCACTTGCAGCTTTTCAGCAAGAAGTAAAGCCTATATTCAAAGGCACAAAAGGTTATGGCTATTCTTATGCAGACTTGCCTACAATCTTCGACAAGATTAACCCACTACTACAGAAACACGGATTAGGATTCACACAACTAATTAACACACACGAAGAAGACAACTATTTAAACACTATTATCTTTCACGTAGAAAGCGGTGAAACATTAGAATCAAACACACTTATTCCGCAAGTAAATCTTAAAAATATGAATGACTATCAAAGTTTCGGTAGTGGCGTGAGTTATTTTCGTCGCTACTGTATTTCAAGCTGCTTGGGATTAGTCACAGACAAAGACACAGACGCAGCTGGCGAACAAGTAAAAGTAGTTAAGAAAGAAAAGTTAAACACTAAACGTTTTGCAGACGCACTTATTGCAGTACAAGAAGGCAAGATTACGAAAGACAAACTAATAGACAAGTTTGCACTAACTAACGTACAATCTAAAGCTTTAGAGTTATGTTGAAGATTCGCTGCTCTTCCATTGGTAAAATAATGACCAATTCACGAAGTAAAACAGAAACGTTAAGTAAGACTTGCAAGACATACTTACAAGAACTTGCAATAGAAGAAATGTACGGTAAGCGTAAAGAGTTTTCAAGTAGGTACACAGACAAAGGTAACGCAGTAGAAGACGAAGGTATAAAGCTATGTGAAAGCGTTTTAGACTTGGGCTTTATGTATAAGAATGAAGAACACTTTGAAAACGACTACTTGACAGGAACGCCAGACGTAAACACGGACATAATATTAGATGTAAAATCAAGTTGGGACGCAACAACCTTTCCTTTCTTTGCAGAAGATATACCTAATCGTGATTATTTTTTTCAGTTGCAAGGTTATATGGCACTTACTCAAAAACGCAAAGCTTACTTATGTTATTGCTTAATTAATACGCCTACACTTATGGTAGAAGACGAAGTAAGACGTGCGCATTGGAAAGAACATTTAATAGACGAAAACGAAGAACTGCGTAACCACGTTGAAGCGCAACACAACTTCGACAACATACCAGCAGAAAGACGAATAAAAACGTTTGAAGTAAAGTATGACAAAGACGTAGTAAAAGCAATATACGACAGAGTAAAAGAATGTCGTGAATATTACAAAACACTAATCGAATGAAAACACGAAAAAGCAAAGTCATTACATTAAGAGTAACGGACGAAGAAAAGAAGCTTTTAGAATTGAAAGCAAGGCGCACACGAAAGACGTTAAGCGCATACATTTTAAGTAAAACAATAAAGTAAATGGAACAGAAAAACAACACAGGTGCAATTTTTAAGAACGACTACAAAAAGACGGAACAACACCCAGACTACAAAGGTAAAGCAATGATAGACAACAAAGCTAAAGACGTTGCAGTATGGCTAAACGAATCAAAGAACGGCACGAAGTATTTAAGCTTGAAGTTTTCAGAACCTTACAAAGAAGCTGAAGCACCTAAACAAGATATGCCACAAGACTTACCAAATCAATTAGACGACTTACCTTTTTAAAAATCTGTACAGAAAAAAGCGCGAAAAGTGAATGAACCCAAAGTAACGCTAAAACATATGTTTCACCTCTCTATAAAATGAGAGGTTTTTTTATTCACAACGTTTCGTTAAAAACTACGTCTATACACTATTAGAAAATAATCACTACATTTGTTTAGATACTAATCAATGAAATGGCTTGAGAAAGTTGCAGAACATCACAAAGACTATTTGCGAATCGTAAAGAGTTTAGGAGTTGACGACTTGGCTGAAGACATAGTACAGGAAATGTACATTAAGATTAGTAAGTATTGTTCGCCAGAACGCATACTACAAGAAAACGGAAAAGTAAACAAATACTACATAAGATGTGTGCTTTACAATTTAGTCTTTGATTACCGTAAACAACAAAACAAGCATAAGAAAGTTAATATAGAAGAAGTCTACAATTTGGGTGTTGAATACGATTACATAGAAGAAACAGAAGCTTTTACTTCATTGATTAGAAAAATTGATAGCGAAGTAGAAACTTGGCATTGGTACGATGAAATGTTATTTAACCTGTATCGTGATAGCGGCAAGTCAATTAGAAAACTTTCTGAAGAAACACGGATTAGTACAAGCAGCATATTTCAAACATTAAAGTATTGTAAGAACCAAATACGAATAAATGTAGGCGAAGACTACGAAGATTTTATAAACGAAGACTACGAACATTTATGAACGAAAAAGATGTTAAAGCAGAAATTAAAAGACTAAAGACAAAGATAAAAGGCGATATGTACGAAGATATGGAAACAATGCAACAGATATACGAACTAAAGCTAATCTTAAACCCAGAAATAGAAAACAAACCAGAACTTGACGACGATGAATGTTTATCGTGTGGTGCTTAAATAAAAACAAATGGAAGAAGAACTGCAAAACAACATAAAAGAAAAGGTAGAAATTTCTATACAAAAAGACGTAGAAAAAAAAGCAGAATTAGTTGGCACATTAAAACCATATAAAAACCATAGAGTATTTGAAATAAACAACAATACTATGGCTATACAATTAGCAAGGTTTGAAAATGCAAGTTATGTTTTTGATAAAGGTGTACCAAATAAAAAAATAATTATTAACAAAGAATGCACATACGTTAGTGCTATGAATAAAAATAACGCATTAAAGAAATTTAAAAAAGGTATTAACGGTAGTAAAATTTAAACAAATGGAAAAGAAACCAAGAAAAAAACGAACTACAAAAAAGAAGTCTGAAGGATTAGGCGACACAATAGAAAAGATAACAGAAGCAACAGGTATAAAAGCAGCGGTTAAGTGGTTAGCTGGTGACGATTGCGGTTGTGAAGAACGTAAAGAAAAGCTTAACAAACTTTGGCGCTATACACAACCTAAATGCCTACAAGAAGACGAACACGAATGGTTAAATGAATGGTACACTAAAAGACGTGAAACTATGAGACCAAGTGACCAAAGAAGAATGTTAGAAATATACAATAGAATCTTTGACACTAACCAACAAGCAACACAATGTTCAAGTTGTTTAAGAGAAATTAACACGAAAATGTTTAAAGTATACGAAACTTACGAAGATGCCAATACCTAAACCAAAAGCAAACGAAAAGAGACGCGATTTTATGGCACGTTGTATGTCTGACAAAACAATGGTAAACGAATACGGTACAGACCAACGTTTAGCAATTTGCAGTACAAGTTATAGAGACAACCTACAAAAAGACGAAAAAGACAATGGCAAAAAGAGGTAGACCAAGAAAGATAGAAAGCACAGAACAAATGTACGATATGTTCAAAGCTTACAAAGTAGAAAGAAAAAGCAACCCACGTATAAAGTACCACCTAAACCAAAGAAGCGGTGATATGGTAGGAGAACCTTTAGAAGTGCCTTTAACAATGGAAGGCTTTGAACTATTTTGTTGGAATCAATACGACTTGACGATAAGCAATTACTTTAATAAGAAAGAAGAATACAAAGAATTTTATACCGTCTGTTCACGTATACGCAAGGAAATAAGAGAAGACCAAATAACTGGCGGTATGGTTGGACAGTATAACCCAAGCATTACACAACGTCTTAATTCACTAAAAGAGCAGATAGAACAAACGAACATAGAGCAACCATTATTCCCAGATGTTAAAGAGAACGACAGCGATAAATAAGATACTCGCTTTAAAAAAACGAATCAAAATTATTCAAGGCGGCACAAGTGCTGGAAAAACTTTTGGTATTATTCCCGTAATAATAGACAAGTGTGCAAAGCAAAGCGGTTTAGAAGTTAGCGTAGTAGCTGAATCAATACCACATTTAAGAAGAGGTGCTTTACGTGACTTCTTAAAAATTATGAAGTGGACAAATAGATTTGTAGATGAACGCTTCAACAAGTCACTACTAAAATACGAATTTGCAAACGGCAGCTTTATAGAATTTTTTAGCGCAGACGATTCAAGCAAGTTAAGAGGTGCAAGAAGAGACATACTTTACGTGAACGAATGTAACAATGTAAACTTTGAAGCATACAACGAATTAAGCATACGAACAAAACACGAAGTATATTTAGACTTTAACCCAGCCAATGAATTTTGGGTTGAAGAAATCAAAGAAGACAAAGAAGCAGACTTTATAATTTTAACCTACAAAGACAACGAAGCACTTGACAAAGGAATTGTAGACCAAATAGAAAAGAACCGTTTAAAAGCAGAAACAAGCACTTACTGGCGTAATTGGTGGAAGGTGTACGGACTTGGTGAACTTGGTATGCTTGAAGGTGTAGTATTTAGCAACTGGAAACAATTAGACACAATACCAAAAGAAGCACGACTTGTAGGAATTGGGCTTGACTTTGGTTACACGAATGACCCCACAAGCTGCATAGAAATCTACAAGCATAACGAAAAACGAATCCTAAACGAAATAGTCTACCAAACAGGTATGCTTAATTCAGACATAGCAAACAAGCTACCTAAAGACGTACCTGTATACGCAGATAGTGCAGAACCTAAATCAATCGCAGACATTCAACGCTATGGAATCACGATTAAAGGCGTAACGAAAGGTCGTGACAGTATCAACTACGGAATTGATGTTATGCAACGTGAAAACTATTTAGTTACTTCTAATAGCACGAATCTTATAAAAGAGTTAAGAAGCTATTGTTGGGACACAGACAAGACAGGAAAACGACTAAACAAACCTGTAGACAATTACAATCACGCAATAGATGCGGTGCGCTATCACGAAATGGAAACACTTGGAATGAACAAGAACTACGGTTCGTATAACGTTCTGTAAAGTACAAAAAAACGAAAAAAAAGTTATTACTATATGAAGTTAGATATTTTACTACCTACTAACCTTTCAGAAATACCTTTAAGTAGGTATCAAGAATTCATTGCTATGAAAGAAAAAAGCAACGATGAAGAATTTATAGCGCAAAAGATGATACAGATATTTTGTGGTATGAAGTTAGGCGAAGTAGCGAAGATAAAAATGAAGCACTTGAACGAATTGATTGCACACTTCACAAAAGTGTTTAGTGAAAAGCCACAACTAATAAGAAAGTTTAAAATTAAAGACATAGAGTTTGGCTTCATACCAAAGTTTGACGATATAAGCTTCGGTGAGTATGTAGATTTAGAAAACTATATGAAAGATTGGAACACGTACCACAAGGCTTTAAGTGTTATGTACCGACCAATCAAAAACACGAACAAAGACAAGTACGAAATAGTAGACTACGAACCAAATGAAGATATGCAAGACTTAATGAAGTTTGCACCTTTAGACGTAGCTATAAGCAGCAGTTTTTTTTTGTCAAGTTTAGGAATAGAATTACTGAAAGCTACCCAGACTTATTTGAAGAAAGAACTGAAGAAGATGACGGATTCAACCAATTTAGCGAAAGATACCAATTTGGCAAAAACTGGGGTTGGTATGGAAGTATCTATGGATTGGCTGACGGAGACATTACAAAGTTTGATGAAGTCACAAGCTACAGACTTACTAAATGTCTCACGTATCTTACCTTCAAAAAGCAAAAACACGAAATCGAAGCCAGAGAAATTAAACAACAAATGAAGCGATGAATTATTTTGATATTATAGACAAACTAAAAACACACTTTGACGGTGACGTTTTAGTAAACACAGTTACACAAGGCAACCTGTTCGACATAGACTTAAGCAAACAAACTATCTTTCCTTTGGTGCATATCATTGTAAACACGGCTTCACTTGAAGGCAACGTAGTACGATATAATATTTCAATACTTGCAATGGATATCGTAGACATAACAAAAGACGAAGAAGAAAATAAGTTTGACGGCAATGACAACGAACTATATGTTCTGAATACGCAGCTACAAGTATTGACACGATGTTACGAACTTTTACTACGTGGTGACTTATGGACTGACAAATTCCAAATAGACGGCAATCCTACTTGTGAACCTTTTGTAGACAGATTCGAAAACAAATTAGCTGGTTGGACAATGACAACAGACATATTAATTCCTAACGGTATGACTATTTGTTAATGGCACAATTTAACAACATACAAGAACTATTAGACGACTTCAAAGACAATGTAATTCGTGAAGCTAAAAGCAACTTAAAAACGAAAGGCAATCTTAACAGTAGTTTAAAAGGTTATGTTAAAGAGTCAAAGAATAGTATTCAGATAAGCTTCGAAATGGAATCTTACGGTGCTTTTGTTGACCAAGGTGTAAAAGGTAACAAGTCAAGCAACAAAGGAAACAAGCAAAGCGAATCGCCATTTAAGTTTGGAACGAATAGCAGCTTAATAGGTAAAGCAAAAGGTGGTATGTCTGGCATTATGACTAAATGGGTAAAACAGAAAGGCTTCCAATGGAAAGACAAAAAGACAGGTAGATTTATGTCTTATAAGTCTATGGGTTATTTAATAGCACGAAGCATTTATTCTAAAGGTCTGAAGCCTACACTTTTTTTCACAAAGCCATTTGAAAAATACTACGATAAACTACCAGACGAACTTATGGAAATGTTCGGCTTTGAAATGGAAACTTTATTTGACCAAATAACGAAATCAAACTTTAAGAAATGAGTATAAATTTATCACGTTCACCTTTCATTATAGAAATAGACGAAACAGGACAAACAGGCAGCAAGATAGAATTGTTTTTGTGGACTACAGGAAGTCAACCAGCTTCACCACAATATACGTTAAGCAAAAAGATACCAGCGTCAAACAACATAAACACGTACTACGATATTGCACCATATGTAAAAGAATATTACACATTCGGTAAATGGGACAATGACGCAGCTATTTATTTTGACGTAGACATAAGCACAAATTACATTGTAAACTATGTAGTCAAAAAATACAAAGAAGTAAGCGGAACATATACACTACTTACGCCAAACGTAACAGGTCAATTTATGAATGGCTATAGTGAATATATGGAAGGACAAAATAGAGTTATGCAAGACGTTCTTTTAGACGAAGGCACATATTTCTACAACTACGATGCTGACATACCTACAAGTCAAGGAAACGCACTTGCTGGAAGCTTTGACGTTGAAATGGAAGTAGGCGAAACAATACGCTATACAAATTTAAGCACGTCAGCGACACAAGACTATGTTGCAACTTCTGCTGGTGTTAAGTCATTTGGCAGAGTATACACAGGTTGGAACTTGTACGGTAACAAAGTAGAAAAACTAAACACAGGAAGTAACGTTATTTGGACTGCAAAATTTAAGCCTGTATGTGAACCAAAGTACAAACCTGTAGTAATTGACTTTGTTAACAAGTATGGTAGTTGGTCACGCATATACTTCTTAAAAGCTAACAAAAGAAACGTAACAGTAAAAGCAGACAAGTATAAACTGAACCCGCAAGCTTTACCATATTCACCAACACAAGACGCTGGACAAATACACGAATTTAACAAGACAGGAAACGAAAGCATAAGACTAAACACAGGTTGGGTAAACGACAACTACGCAGAATACTTACAACAACTTCTTTTAAGTGAAAACGTAACATTGTTAGACTACGACTATAACCAATTCTACAATCCTGTAAACGTACAGACACAAAGTTTAGAAAAGCAGACAGGTTTGAATAATGGTATGATGAATTACGAATTGACGTTTGACTTTGCGTATGACTTAATCAATAACGTAGTATAATGAGAACCGTACAAGTTTACATAGAAGGACAAAGGTTAGACCTATTTGAAGACGAACAAATAAACGTCACAAGTACACAACAAAACGTTCAAGACATAAGCAAAGTATTTACAGACTTTAGCCAAAGCTTTTCGGTGGCGGCGACTCCTAATAACAACGAAATCTTTCACCACTTTTATCAAAATGACATAGGTGATTTTTTAGAACCTTCTACACTATTTGACTTTAATCTACGCAGAAACGGAAGCATAGAAATAGACTACACACCTTTCAGAACAGGTAAAATAAGTTTAGAGAAAGCAGAAGTAAAAAACAATCGTGCGTATAGTTATCAAATAACTTTCTATGGTGATGTATTAAGCTTAAAGGATAAGTTTGGTGATGACATGCTAAACGATGTTACAGAGCTTAACCTATATAATCACGCTTACAATGCAACCGAAGTAAAGAACAGAATCACGAACGGAACATTGAATTATGGCGTAAGATACCCATTAATATTTGACAGAGATATAACCTATGGTAATGGCGGCAGCACAGATATTAATTATAGTACAGGAACAGGCGCAGTACATTACGACGAATTATTTCCAGCTATTCAAATACTTGCAGTATTCAACGCACTACAAACAAGGTACGGAGTAACATTTAGCGGAACGTTTTTTAGTGATGCAAGATTCAATAAGGCATATTTACTTTGTCAAAATTCTAATAGTTTTGCATTTAACACAGCAAGCCAAATAGTAGATTTTGATAATGGAACAACAGGGCCATCAAATAGCAATACTACAAAGATTTATACAGACTATTTTGATTTAACAAATCATACGCTTACATATAATACGCAGAATTTTGTTGATGCTTTTCCTAATGCTGCAGGAAATACAGGAGACATACAATTTTTTAATCATACGGTAAGGCTGCAAGTAACAAGCACAAGCGACGATAATGTTACATATTTTATAGATGTGTTTTTAAATAATCAGCTAGTACAAACCATAGAATCGCAAGGGCAAATAAATCAACTAATTACAGAGGATAGCAATTTTTTAGATAATCTAAACAAACAATACTTTTTTCAAGTAAGGGCAGAAAGCGCTATAAATATTTCATTTAATTGCAGCTATCAGCAAACAGGATTGATATACGGAACGCCAAGCGTTTTTGGTCAAAACATTTATACATCTTCAGCAAGCGTTGTTTTATCTAATGAGATTAACATGATAAACTACGTTCCTAAAATGAAGGTAGCAGATTTCTTTGCTGGTATTTTAAAGATGTTTAATTTGACTTGCTACGGTACGAAAGAAAATGTATTTCAGATTGAACCATTAAGCGAATGGTACGACAAAGGCGCAGTTGTAGACATCACGAAATACACGGACATAGAAAGTGTTAATATAGACAGAGTAAAGCTTTATAACAACATTGAATTTAGTTACCAAGAAAGCGAAAGCGGAACAAATACAATATTTAGAGACTTAACAAGCAGAGGCTACGGTAACACAAGACAGACTTTTGACTATGACGGAAGCGAATTTAAAGTAGAACTACCTTTTGAGAATTTAATGATGCAAAAGTTTGAAGGTACTAACCTACAAATAGGCGAAGCATTAAACGCAGACGGAAACCAATATACTCCAAAGCCTGTTATATTATACCAATACGACAACTTCACAACGTCTTTTAGGTTTACAGATAATACGACGCCAGAAGAGATAACAACTTACGTGCCTTTCGGTCAAGACTTGTTAGACCAAAACGTAAACTACACACTAAACTTTAACGCAGATATCAGCACGTTGTTAGATGCGATTGTACCTAACACTTTGTATAGTGTTTATTACCAACCTTATTTAAGCAACCTATACAATTTAAAGAACAGAGAAACCACCGTAAAGACGAACTTACCTATAAGCTTACTTACAAACCTAAAGCTAAACGACAGACTGATAATTAGAGACAAGCGTTACACAATTAACGATATGAAGTCAAACTTAACAACAGGTGAAGTAAACTTTGTTTTGTTAAATGACTTTACAGAGGTTATAAGTCAAGGAGGAGGCAAACCTATACAACCTTTGCAACCTTCAGACGATGCACAATGTTTAGACGTTAGAATATTGTTTCCGAATGGTGCAGTAAGTGCAACGATAACTACAAGCGATGCTGGAGTAACCATAACGCCAAGTACATTGTCAACAGACGGAACGGTAGAAGTTTGCATACCAGCAAATACAGATACGGTTGGACTAATCACAACAGAAGACGACGCAGACTACATAAACACGGAAGACTTTATAAGATTAAGAACCGAAGAAGGTAATGTAGCTATTTACACTTTGACTGTTACTTACGATTATGCAGACGGAACGCAAGTAGCAAACCAAATATTTATACAACAACAACCATAATGTTAAAGAACATAATAGACTTACTACAGATAGACGACTTTATAGAAGAAAGCTACAACATACAAGTAGCAAAAGGATTATACGCTATGCCAAAAGGAGTTAAGGAAACCTACAAGCAAAAGAAACGTGAACAAGTGTTAAAAAAAAGACTTAAACAATGGCAGACAAGACAACAAAAATAATTGAAATTGAAGTAGAATTAGAAGGTGGCGAAAAGGTCACTAAACAATTTGAAAAATTAAGCGACGGAACACTTAAAGCGGTTGATAGTGCAGAACAACTAAACGCTAAATTTGAAGACGTTTACAAAGGTATTGAACCGCTTACGACAAGAATGGGTGAAGCTGAAGACAGGCTTTATGAACTTGCGTTAGCTGGTGACACAACTTCTAAAGAATACCAAGAACTTTTAGCATCTGTCGGAGAATATCGCAAGGTACAAATACAAACAGATTTAGCGGTAGACCAAGCAGCGCAGACAATGAGTCAAAAGTTAGGCGGTGCGCTTACAGGTGCTACAAGTGGTTTTGCAGCGGTTCAAGGTGTAATGGCTATAACAGGTTCAGAAAGTGAAGCTTTAGAAGAATCTCTTTTAAAAGTACAAGGTGCTTTAGCATTGCAACAAGGCGTTCAAGGTGTTTTAGACTACACAAAAAGTATAGGTCTTGCTGGTAAGGCACAAAAAGCATTCAACTTAATTGTAAAAGCTAATCCTTTAGCTTTATTAGCAACTGCTATAATTGGTATAATCGGTTATTTTGCGGTGTTTACAGATGCTATTGACGTAGCAATAGACGGTTTAAAAAGTGTTGGTGACTTTTTAGGCATAACAAACTTTAAAGAAGAAGAACTTGCAGAAGAACGGAGAAAAAGAAACGTTGCACAAATGGAACGCCAAAAGGCGGAACAAACTTTACGTGATGCGGAAATAGCGCAACTTGAAGCTCTTGGTAAAAGCACAATAAAATTAAGAAGGCAACAGGTAGAAGCAGACCTTGCAGCCTTAAAGTCATCTCAAGATTTTTTCGATTCACAATTTAAGTTTTTGGCAGAAATTCAAGGAAAAGAATTTCAAAGAAGCGCAACCGCTATTGAAAAACAAGCACAAATTATTGCTTTAGAAACGCAACTTATTGAACTTGACAAAGAACAAGAAGCGGTAAATAAATCAAATTCAGACGCAAGAAAAAAACGACAAGAAGACGAACAAAAAAGACTTGAAAAACTAAATGAAGAAAGAATAAAGCAATTAGATGCAGAAAAGGCAATTCTACAAGAAGGCGTAGACTTTTTAAAAGATGCAAACTTTGAAGAAGTAGAAAGTACGTTTAATAAGTATGCTGCTATGGGTGAATTGTCTTTGCAGTATTATCAAGACGAAGAAGACTTAAGAAAAAGAAATAAAGAGTTTGCAATTAAAAGTGCATTTGAAACTTTAGACTTAATCAGCAACATTACAGAACTATTTGGAAAGAAAGGTGAGAAACAAGCTAAACGTGCTTTTGAAGTACAAAAAGCAGCACAAATAGCAACTACTTTAGGAACAACTTATTTAAGTGCGACACAAGCCTATGCATCGCAGTTTTTACCGTTGCCCGACCCGTCTTCGCCTGTACGTGGTGGTATAGCAGCTGGTCTTGCAGTAGCAGCTGGACTTGCAAACGTAGCTAAAATAGCTTCACAAAAATTTGAAGGCGGCGGTGCAACAGGTGGAACAAGTGTAAGTGGTAGTGTGCCAGACGCACCAACTGCACCACAATTTAACGTTGTCGGTGATAGTGGCGTAAACCAATTAGCACAACTTCAGCAACAACCAACACAAGCTTACGTAGTTAGTGGTGAGGTGACAACTGCACAGGCGTTAGACCGTAACCGTGTTCAAAATGCAACACTTTAACACTTTAAAAGTTATTATAATATGAAGATAGTAGAATTGGTTTTAGATTTAACTGACGAACAAGCTGGAATAGAAGCAATATCTGTAGTAGAATCACCAGCAATAGAAGAAAACTTTGTAGCACTAAATAAACACGAAGTCTTACTTAAAGAAGTAGATAGCGAAAAGCGTATTCTTATGGGTGCGGCTTTAGTGCCTAATAAACAAATTTACAGACGTAACGACAAGACAGACGAAGAGTATTATATTTACTTTTCAGAAGACACAGTACGCAAAGCTTCAGAACTATTTTTTAAGAAGTCTAACCACCATAACGCAACGTTAGAACACAACGAAAAAGTTGACGGTACTTACATCACAGAAAGTTGGATAGTAGAAGACCCAAAGAAAGATAAGTCTGCACTTTACGGTATGGAAATGCCTAAAGGTACGTGGATGGTTTCTATGAAAATAGACAACGATGAAATCTACGAAAAAGCGAAGAATGGCGAAGTAAAAGGCTTTTCAATAGAAGGATACTTTGCAGACAAGTACGACTTAAACACGGAATCTTTACAAGACCTTGAAAAAAGGTATATAGTAGAAGAACTAAAAGAACTTTTAAGCAAAGAAGAATTAGAAAGCTATAGCGACTATCCAGAAAGCGTAAGCAACAATGCAAAACGTGGTCGTGAACTTAACGAAGCCGTAGGTAATAAGTGCGCCACAAAAATTGGAAAGTTAAGAAGTAAGCAATTAGCAGACAAAGAAGCTATTTCAGTATCGACAATTAAGCGTATGTATTCGTATTTAAGTAGGGCAGAAGTTTACTACGACCAAGGCGACAAAGAAAGCTGCGGATATATTTCTTATTTATTGTGGGGTGGTAAAAGTGCGAAGACTTGGGCAGAATCAAAA
>Ga0228634_1000576_pt1 | contig 26198 bp, 18 predicted proteins | sample 42DmetaG_FD_190063 | JGI IMG/M metagenome (GOLD analysis project Ga0228634, IMG submission 190063) | Seawater microbial communities from Monterey Bay, California, United States - 42D | ecosystem: Environmental > Aquatic > Marine > Coastal | place: USA: California | collected 2016-09-27 | reverse complement strand
AGCGACAAGTCGGGTCTTTTTCCCCATTTTAACTTCCGAAACATGTTTTATATACCCTTTTAACTGAACAGGTAAATCAACGTAAGGTAAATCAGAAACCTTATGGTACTTTGTTCTATCTATATATCGAAAAGGAAAATGATATAATAAATCTTGAAAAGTCTTTACACCAATTTCTTTCACCAACAATTCTGCCCTCTTTGGTCCTACCCCTTTTAGGTATTCAATCGGAGTTTTTAGAAAATCAGAAGCCATCATAGGGTAAAAATAAAAAAACCTTCGCTATTAACGAAGGTTTCAAAAATGAATTATTTATTTTATTTCTTCTTAAATCTGTCTATTCCTGTTTCTAAAAAAGATTTGTATTCCTTTATGTCAGGAGTATAACCAATTGGATCCGTTAAGTCTTTTCCTTCAGCATCGGTTATAATATATAAAGGCTGTGAAATCTGACCATATTTTTTGATTTGATAATCTGACCACTTATTACCAACCGTTTTGATTTTACCTTTTAAAACATCTGAATAAACCCATTCTTCTTCCGGTAACAACTCTCTATCATCACAATACAATGAAACAATTACTAAATCGTTTTTAAGAGATGGACTAATTTCTTGATTTGTCCATACAGTAGATTCTGTTTTTCTACAATTAGCACAAGCATGGCCAGTAAAATCAAGTAAAATTGCCTTTTCTGCTTTCTTAGCATACTCTTTAGCTATCTCTAAATCGTGAAAAACTAAAATAGAACCATCACCAACTTCATGCATATACTTTCTGTATTCTGAAAAAAGAGGATCGGAAGAAGAAATAGAATTATTACTATTTCCTGAACCACTTACAAACCTAAAATTATCTTCTGAATGCGTTCTAGGTGGAGCAACTCCATCGATCATTGAAAGAGGTGCACCCCACATTCCAGGCAATAAATAAATTGCAAACGTAAACGCTAAGAAAGCAAACATAAACCTAGGAACTGAAATCTTATCTACATTAGAGTCATGTGAAAATTTTAATTTTCCAAGTAAATAGAATCCCATTACAGCAAATATCACAAACCACATTGCAATAAAAATTTCACGTGTAAGAATGTTCCAGTGGTAAGCTAAATCAACCATACTTAAAAACTTCATTGCTAAAGCAATTTCTAATAAACCTAAAATTACTTTCACACTGTTTAACCATCCACCAGATTGTGGCATAGAATTTAACCAACCTGGGAAAATTGCAAACAAAGTAAATGGTAAAGCTAACGCTGTTGAAAATCCAGCCATAATAACTGCTGGTCCCATTACTGAACCTGAACTTGCTGCTTGCACTAATGAAGAACCTATAATTGGTCCTGTACAAGAAAAAGAAACCAAAGCTAATGTAAAAGCCATAAAAAAGATACCGATTAAACCACCTTTATCTGCTTTACTATCTGCTGAATTCACCCATTTACTCGGCATTTTAATTTCAAATGCCCCTAAAAAAGAGAAAGAAAAAATCATAAATACTGCAAAGAAAATCATGTTCATCCAAACATTAGTAGAAAGTTGATTTAGACCTGTAGGCCCCATGATAGCAGTAATAATCAAACCTAAAGAAACATAAATTACGATAATAGACAACCCATAAATGATTGCATTCATAATCCCTTTAGAACGAGTACCTGAACCTTTTGTAAAGAAAGAGACCGTCATAGGAATCATCGGGAAAACACAAGGAGTCAACAAAGCAACAAATCCCCAACCAAAACCTTCAAAAAAGATTTTCCAAAAATTAACCTCTTCTTTTTTAATTTTTGCAGGAACAAATTCCTCTGAAGCTTTGACACTAACCTCTTCTTTTTCTATCTTATCCTCCTCTATTTTCTTTTTAACTTCTTCTGGAGTTTCGACTAGTAAAGCATCTTCCTGTTTCTTTTGATTATCTTCTTTTTTAACTTGCGTAACAACAGGAACAATCTCTTCTTTTTTTAGTTTAAACCCTGAAATTGCAACAGAACCTTCTTGGTCTGGTGGAAAAAGGCAACCATTTTCGTCACATATTTGAAAAGAATATTCAAAATTTAATCTAAATTTTTCATTTGTTAAAACCTCAACTTTTTGTTTGAACGTTGCTTCGTTTTCAAAATAAAGAGAAGTACCAAGATCATCCTTATGAACCATTGGTTTGTTTCCATCTTTCAAACTTCCAATTAATTTAAAGTTATTCGATTCTTTAAAAACAAAATTTGTAGCATAGCCTGTAAAGTCTGCTTCATTAGGATCATGATCAACAGAAAAAATATGCCATCCATCGATTAACTTTGCTTTTGCAATAATATTTGCATGTGAATCGTCTATTTTTTCAAGAGAAAAAGACCATTGAATTTTATTTTGCCATCCATCCGGCTGAGCAAAAACAACATTAAACGTAAGAAATACAAACGTAAATATTAATGTAAGAAATTTTGTACTATTTTTTAACATAAGGTTTGTGCAAATAACTTTATAAATACTTAAAGAATCAAATTTAACTAAAAGTGTTAAATCCTTTCTATTATCCTCCAATAATATGTATTAATTAACATAATTTGAGAACAAAAATAAAAAAGCCTCCGTTACATAAGTAACAAAGGCTCTTAAACTGTTAGATATTTATATTAAATCTTAATTTCTAAAATTCTTGAAATTGGTAACCAAACACCACCTTTAAGACAAACAAATCTTCCACCTGCAGCCCATAATGTTGTATCCACACGTTTTAAACCTGAATCATCTTTAAAAATTATCCCAACTTTGTTATGGTGAGCATTCCCTAAAGTAACCGCATCTTCTATTTGTTGACTCAATTCTTTGTGTTGCTTAACTGTAGCAGTATCATGGAAAGTTAAAGAAGGGATGATTTCTTTTTCTATTCTTTCTGGTGTTTCAATATTATCTGACATAAAGTGTTTATTTATGGTAATCTATCTTAATTTATGCTGCAAATCTACAAAAAACAAATTAGATTAAAACAAATTGAATACAATATCTTATCAACAAAATAATCACATTTTCAATCTTGAGGTTGCTGCGATATCTTGAGATGCAAACATTTCTTTATCAAACATATATTTCCCGGTAATTGCTATCATGGCTGCATTATCTGTACAATACTCAAATTTCGGAATATATACATCCCAATTTAACTGTTTTCCTACTTCTTTCAGTTCTTCTCGCAAGTAAGAATTTGCAGAAACTCCTCCTGCTATTGCTATTTGTTTAATGTTTAGATCTTTCGCTGCCTTTTTAAGTTTTACAAATAGGATATCAATTATTGTTTTTTGAATGGATGCGCATAAATCTTGTTTATTCTCTTCAATGAAATTTGCATTTAATTTTTGCTCTTTTTGAATCGAATACATGATAGAGGTTTTTAGTCCACTGAAACTAAAGTCATAATTATTCATGTTGGGTTTTGCAAACTTAAACTTCGTTACGTCTCCTCCTTTTGAAAACTTATCTATTAATGGTCCTCCTGGGTATGGAAAACCTAATATTTTAGCTGTTTTATCGAAAGCTTCCCCTGCTGCATCATCAATGGTTGAACCAATTACCTCCATTTCTAAATAGTCTTTCACCAAAACTATTTGTGTGTGACCTCCAGAAACAGTTAAACATAAAAATGGAAACTTTGGTTTTTGTTTTCCTTCATCGTCTATAAAATGAGCTAAGACATGACCGTGCATGTGGTTTACATCAATCATTGGTATTTGTTGTGCTAAAGAAAATGCTTTCGCAAATGAAGTACCTACAACTAATGACCCAAGCAATCCTGGTCCTTTTGTAAAAGCTATCCCATCAATATCACCGATAGCAACGCCTGCCTTTTTAATCGCTTGATCTACAACAGGAATAATATTCTGCTGATGCGCTCTACTTGCAAGCTCTGGCACTACCCCTCCATATTCATTATGAACGTCTTGAGAAGCGATTATATTCGATAAAATCTCTTCATTTTTTATCACCGCAGCAGAAGTATCATCACAAGATGACTCAATACCTAAAATGAATGTAACTTTTTGTCTCAACTTTCAGTAAATTTGTATAATAGATGACAAATTTAATTAAAATAATAGGACGAATTTTTGGCTATGCTTCTGAATGGACATGGATTCTTATTTTAATTTCACTTTTTTCAATTAGAACCTCTACCGTTCAAACCTATTTGACACAAATTGTTGCCAACTTTTTATCCGAAGAGTTAAACACTAAAATTGAAGTGAAGAGGGTTTCTATCGTAAACCTTGACGAAATTGCTTTTGACGGGGTATTAGTCAAGGACCAAAAGCAGGATATTTTAGCTTACATTAACACCATATACATCAGTATAAATAAAATCATCCCTAAAAACATTTATGATATAAATAAAATAAACATTCAGGGAGGGGCATTTCATCTCTATAAAAAAAATGGACAATTTAATTTTCAATTCATAAAAAACTATTTTTCTTCTAATAAAAAAGAGAAAGGAAACGATGTCGAAACCATTTTAGACGAACTGGAAGTATCTGATTTAGATTTTAAATACCTTGATTACGACACCCAAAAAACTTCTTTTGGTATTGACTACAAACATTTACATTTAAAAGACATTCAACTTGAAGCAAATAGAGTACATCTTCTAGGTGACATGAACAAAGCATTCATTAAAAAGCTCTCTTTTCATGAAGTTTTATCTGGTTTCAAGTTAAAAAACTTAACTTGTCAAGCTAAATTTTCTCAAAAAGGAATAAACACTAGAAGGTTAACTATACTCACCGAAAAAAGTAAAATTTATGCTCCATACTTTAACCTTTCAACTTCTAGCTTCAAAGATTTTAAACATTTCAATGAAAAAGTAGTTTTTAACGGTAAAATTTTCGAAAGTAAAGTTTCCACTCATGAAGTCTCATTGTTTGCTCCTACCCTTGAAGGAATGGACAATGACATTATGTTAAAAGGAGACGTTAGTAATAAAGTCAATAATTTAAAAATAGATCATTTTACTCTGAAGCTTGGAGTTAATTCCCAATTACAAGGGGATTTTTTACTCCCAAATTTCAAAAAACTAAATTCTTCTTATTTAAATGAAAGAATAGATTACCTATCTTTAAATATTTCTGATTTAGAACAAATAAAGCTTCCTTTTGCCTTATCCCAAAATGGTAAAATAAAAATAGCTCCTATTTTAAAACGTTTAGAGTATATAAATGGAAACAATATCAAGTTGAATGGTTTCGATAAACAATTTGTTATTTCTGCAAATAAACTAAATTCAAAGCTCGGTTCAATCGAAATGAAAAACGGCTTACTATTCACTAAAAAAGAAAATTATTACCTATTCGAAAAATCTACCTCTGGAGAATACGACATTAAAATAAACGATCTAGAACTTGGGCAATTAATTCAAAATAAATCAATTGGAAAGATTAACGGATCATTCCAGTTTTCAGGGGTAGCAAAAGATCTTAACGATATAAACTTTACTCAACTAGCTGGAAATTTAAATGAATTTTACTTTGAAAAATACAATTATAAAAACATACTCATAAAAGAAGGCTCTATCGTTGATAAGGTTTTCACTTCTAAAATCGACATAAAGGACGATAATCTATCCTTAGTGTACGATGGTTATATTGACTTTAATAAGGGAAACCACCTTGTTATGTCAATTGATTTGTCAAAAGCTATTTTAGACAACTTAAATATAGGTTTAAAAAAAGAAAGTAACTTATCCTCCTATTTCAAATTAGATTTAACAGGTACTGGCTATAACTCCATAAATGGTAAAATCCAACTTGCTGGCTTAGTTTACACTGAAAACAATAAAAGTTTTAAATTACCTGAATTAACTATTGATATTTCTCGATCAGAAAAAAGAGATATGTTGAAGATAGAAAGTAGTCTTGGAGTTTTAACAATCGATGGGAAAATCGACTTTAACACGATAGTAAGAGATTTACAAAACCATATTGCTAAATTACTCCCTAAAATTATTTCACCTTATAAAAATCGTCCTGACCAAAAGATCAACAATGCTTTTGAGTATGCAATTACCTTTAAAGAAACAAACAAACTTTTAGAAGTTATTTATCCTGATTTATACATAACAAATGGCTCAAAAATATCCGGTTATTATTCAACTCAATCCAATGAATCTAGTTTAGATTTCCAATCCAAAAATATTACTTTCAAAGGAGTAAGCTTAAAAAGCTGTAAAGTGACCAATAAAGTTTTCAAGGACTCAATTCAATCTCTTTATTCTATTTCTGAAATATCATACAACGATTCAATAACACTTTTTAATTTTCAGTTTGATATAAACGGAAACGCTTCAAAAATTAAGTCAAGTTTAAGCTGGGACAATTCAAACCACAACAAATCCGTTTTAAATTGGTTATCTACTATTAAAGGAATGGATGAATACGAATTTGATATTCAAAACTCTTTCATTAACATTCAAAAAAATAAATGGGAAATAAACAATCTCGCATTCTTAAAAGTAAAAGGAAAAAGCATAGAAATAGATGAACTAAAATTCACTCATAAAGATAAATTCGTTCAATTATCAGGGAAGTTATCCGACCAAGACACAGATCAATTAAACTTTAGAATAAACGAATTCAACCTTGCCGATATTAGTTCGATTGTAAGTCCAAATAAAAACATTCAAGGAACCATCAATAGCTGGGGGTATGTTTCAAACCCCTACAACAACATCGCCTACTCAGGTAACGCTAACGTTAGCAAATTTTATATTGACAATAGAGAAGTTGGAGATCTTTTCATTCATTCCGACTGGAAGAAAGGTGGTGAAAGCCTAAATTTAACCGGGGATTTATTCTACAAATCGAACAAAACCTTCAATTTTAAAGGAGATTATTTTTTCAAGAGAAAAACCAATAACATCGCTTTTAAATTATTATTTGATAATACTGACATTCAATTTACAAACTCCTTTTTTGACCCTTCTGTAGTCTCTGGAATAAAAGGAAATTTAATAGGTAAACTTGATGTTCAAGGGGAATTAGAAAATCCTTCCATCGAAGGAAAAGTTAAACTAGAGAATGGAGGAGCAAAACTTGCATTACTCAATGTAAAATATAAACTTTCAGGCGATATTTTATGTGATAAATATGGTTTCTACATCAACAACATGCCAATAACAGATGAAGAAGGAAATACAGGTTCAATCATTGGATCTGCCTACCATCAACTTTTTAGCAACTGGAATTATGACATCGTTTTTAACTTAGAAGATGACTTGAGGAGAAATATCAATACTCCCTTTCTTGTAAAATCTTTAAACCAATTTCTTGTAATGAATACCAGTTACCAAGAAGACAATATCTATTATGGAAAAGGTTACGGTACTGGAATCATTAACATTTTTGGAGATGAGAAAGTAACCGACATCAACGTAGATTTAAAAACAAGGTCTGGGTCTAAAATATTTTTCCCTTTTTACACGGTTTCAGAAATAAACGACGAACAAAGCTTTATCCAATTTAAGACAAAAGAAAGTGAAGAAGTTGAGTTAAAGCCAAAACTAGACTTTACAGGACTTAATTTAAAACTCAATTTCAACATTACTCCAGAAGCTGAAATTAAATTAATCTTAGACGAAACTACAAACGATGAAATAAACGCAACAGGTTCTGGAGACATCACCGTTTCCTTAGATAAATTCGATCATTTAAAGCTTGATGGATCTTTTAAAGTAAAAAAAGGAGAATACAACTTTTCAATGCGCCCAGTAAACGAAAAATTCATCATTCAAGAAAACGGGACTGTAACCTGGACTGGCGATCCTTACAATGCATTGTTAGATTTAAAGTGCTACCATGTAGTGAATGCTAACCTTAATGAAATATCCCAAAACTTAAGTACAAACAACTTAGGAAACCAAGAGGTACTTTGTTATTTGAATTTAACTAATTCCTTGTTAAAACCTACCATTTCGTTCGACATTGTAGCTCCAAACACAAACGAAGTTGGACAGTCTCTTCTTAACCTCATTAAGAACGACAACGATATGTTAAACAGGCAATTTTTCTCCCTTTTACTATTTAAAAAGTTTCAATCCATTGATGCCCAAAACACCAATTCAAACAGTACAGGAAGTGCTGCTTTAGACCTTGCACAAAGTCAGATCAACTCCATGTTATCTCAAGTATCAGATGACTATAAGCTAAACGTAGCTCTTGATAAAAATGCTATTACTGGAGGAAATTCAATGGCTGTTGGAATTACAAAAGGATTTTATGATGATCGACTAGTATTTAAAGGAAGTGTTGGTATTGGAACAAATGGAGATAATGGAACAACAGAACAAATTCAAACAGAAAATCAAAATCCATTAATCGGAGACATGAACCTAGAATATAGTTTAAACGAATCTGGTAGTTTCAAAATCAATATTTTTAATGAATCCAATCAAAACACCATTTTAAACAACCAACTAGGACTTTTTACACAAGGTGCCGGACTTCAATACCAAGAAGATTTCACCACCTTAAATGAATTCAAAGTACTTCAATATTTATTGGATGTATTCCGAAAAAAAGAAAAAAAGAAATACCCTAGAAAAAATAACGAAAAACGAACACCTATTCCAATTATTGAAGGGGAAAATAATCCCAAGCAAGAAGATTAAAACAACTTTCAATAGCAAGCTATAGACAATTTTGACGTTTGTAATTCATTCAACTTTTATTAACTTCGTGGTTGTAAAATAATATTTATCTGAACTTACAATTTGTTCTAAAGTACAACGAAATGAAATAAGCCATAATGAAATTCTCAATACCTGCGAATAAAAAACGCAGAGAAACACGAATGATTTTAAAATGGCAATTCCATAACTTGTTCCGATTTATAGGTATTACAACTAAAAAATAATCTATATATGAAATAGCCCATGATTGAAATCACAAACATGAATGAAGATGATGATGGCATATTCCATATGACAATTAAAAAACAAATTATCTACATATGAAAAAGGTCTTAATAGCAAACAGAGGAGAAATAGCTCGAAGAGTAATCAGAACGCTTAAGAAAATGAATATTGCTACAGTAGCAGTTTATTCTGATGCTGACGAAAATGCTCCTCACGTTTTAGAAGCAGACGAAGCTGTATATTTAGGACAAAGTCCATCTTCTGAAAGTTATTTAAAACAAGACTTAATCTTAGAACATTGTAAAGCTTTAAATGTTGACGGAATTCATCCTGGCTATGGATTTTTATCTGAAAATGCAGCTTTTGCTAGAAAAGTAAAAGATGCAGGAATGACATTTATTGGTCCATCACCAGAAGCAATGGAGGTAATGGGAGATAAATTGAGTGCTAAACAAGCAGTTAAAGAATTCAATGTTCCTTTGGTACCTGGAGTTGACCACGCGATTACGGACATCGACGAAGCGATAAAAATTGCAGAAGAAGTTGGTTACCCAGTTCTAATCAAAGCTTCTGCCGGTGGTGGAGGAAAAGGAATGCGTTTGGTAGAAAACTCTGCTGAATTTGTGGAACAAATGAAATTGGCTCAAAACGAAGCACGCTCTTCTTTTGGAGACGATGCTGTTTTTATTGAAAAATTCGTAACCAAACCACGCCACATTGAAATTCAAGTTTTTGCTGACAGAGCTGGAAATACAGTTTATTTATTCGAAAGAGAATGTAGTATTCAAAGACGTCACCAAAAAGTTATTGAAGAAGCTCCGAGTGCACTTTTAACTCCTGAATTGAGAAAAGAAATGGGAGAAGCTGCTGTTGCAGTTTGTAAAGCATGTAACTACGAAGGAGCAGGAACAGTAGAGTTCTTAGTAGATGCAGACAAGAACTTCTACTTCTTAGAGATGAATACTCGTCTTCAAGTTGAACACCCAGTTACAGAAGAAATTACGGGTCTAGACTTAGTAGAGTGGCAAATAAGAGTAGCTAGAGGTGAGAATTTACCAAAAGCACAAGATCAACTTTCTATTCATGGTCATGCTATTGAAATTAGAGTATATGCAGAAGATTCATTAAATGGTTTTACTCCAGACATTGGTAACTTAGACCGTTACAGAATACCAACAGGAAGAAGCGTAAGAGTTGACGATGCTTTCCTAGAAGGAATGGAAATTCCAATTTATTACGATCCAATGATTGCTAAGTTAGTAGTTTGGGGAAAAGACAGAAAGCAAGCTATCACAAGATCCATTCAAGCAATTGATGAATACCAAATTTCAGGTTTAAAAACAACTTTAGATTTTGGTAAATACGTTTTAAAACACCCAGCTTTTGTTAGCGGTGATTTCGATACCAACTTTGTAAAACATTATTTCCAAGACCCTCGTGTAATTTACGATGCTATGGAAGAAGAAAAAGAAGCTTTGATACACGGTATTGATGAAATTTGGGATTCTATCAAAGAAAGAAACGCTTCTGAATTTGCTCCAAAAGAGATTATAAGTAGTTGGAAGAATTCACATTAAGAAGAATTGAGAATGGAGAAAGGATAATTAGTAATTAAAAATTCCACGTTTAAATTTAGACGTGGGATTTTTTTTGGTTATATATTCAATCAACTTTTTTATATAAAATTTACTAAATTAAAGAATACTCAAAAAGAATGATTTTAAAAGCTCTATAAAGATAGACTTCAATGATAACTCAAGTTCATCAAACAACATATTTTTCAAAAATGAGCCGAATAGCAAATTTATTCGGCTCATGATTTATAATTGGCAACAACCAGATTAGAAAGAATTAAAGTATAACTTGAAAAGATAGAGGAACTTCAAAAGCAACAGCTACAAGAGATATTCAAAAATTAAATGAAATAGGTGTTTTTAAACTAATTGGCGGAGGACGAAGCACTGCTTATATCATTCAGTTTTTGGAAGAGTGAACAAGCCAAGAATAAATTGTTAAAAAATATCTTCTCGATTTTCAAAAGAGCGAATTTTAATTATGCGTATATTTAAAGTTCCAAAAAAAGAATTGCATGTACATCATATTTGACACTGAAACAACTGGTTTACCAAGAGATTGGAAAGCGCCTATTACGGATACGGATAATTGGCCAAGAGCAGTCCAGATAGCATGGCAATTACATGATGACATGGGTAACCTTATTGAACAAAAGGATTACCTCATAAAACCGGAAGGCTATGATATTCCGTATGATGCTGAAAGAATTCACGGAATATCTACTGCTTTAGCTGAAGATCAAGGAGTAGATTTACAATCCGTTTTAGAAGAATTCAACATTGCACTTGGTAAAGCTAAGTTTGTTGTTGGACAAAATGTAGGTTTTGATGTTAATATATTAGGCTGTGAATTTGTTCGTAAAGGAATTGATTCTGAAATGGCTACTAAGCCTGTACTTGACACTTGTACAGAGGCTACTGCAAAACTTTGTCAAATACCTGGTGGTAGAGGTGGAAAATTTAAACTCCCTACCCTATCCGAACTATACAAACATTTATTTGGAGAATCGTTTAGTGAGGCCCACAATGCAACTGCTGATGTGGAAGCTACAACGAGGTGTTTCTTTGAATTAATTCGTCAAGAGCATTATACCAAAGAACAATTAGAGCAAGACGAAAGGTATATACATAGCTTTAAACTAGCTAATACCGCAACCATTGCTGGAATAGGCTTAAAACACCTAAACCTGAAAGAGGAAAGTGATAAATTAAAAGCAAAAGAGGAAACCGATAACTCGATTTCAAACGCAGAAAAAGAAGCTGCTCGAAAAAGGTTAGAAAATATTGAGTTTGCACACTTGCATAACCATACGCAATTTTCGATTCTACAATCTACCATGAATGTGAAAAGTTTGGTTCAAAAAGCTGCTCAACATAAAATGCCAGCAGTCGCTTTAACCGATTCTGGAAATATGATGGCTGCTTTCCATTTTGAAAAAGCAGTTAGCGATTACAACAAAGCACTAAAAGAAGAAAAACAAAAAGCCGAAGAAGAAGGTATTCCGTTTGAGAAAAAAGAACTACTTCCAATTATTGGATGTGAATTCAATGTTTGTAAAGATTTAACGGATAAAAAAAATAAAGATAACGGGTACCAAGTTGTCTTATTAGCTAAAAATCAAAAAGGATACCACAACATTGTAAAACTATCTTCTATCGCTTTTACAGAAGGTTTTTATTACGTCCCTAGAATTGACAAACAAGCTATCGAGAAATATAAAGAAGATGTCATTTGTCTTTCTGGAAACCTAAACGGGGAGGTTCCTAATTTGCTACTTAACGTTGGTGAAAATCAAGCAGAAGAAGCTTTAGTTTGGTGGAAATCTCAATTCAAAGATGACTTTTATATCGAAATCATGCGACATGGTCAAGAAGATGAAGACCGCGTGAATGAAGCTTTGATTCGACTAGCAAAAAAGAACGATGTAAAGTTAGTTGCTACCAACAACACTTTCTATGCAGAAAAAGAAGACTCGGCATCGCACGATGTTTTACTTTGCGTTAAAGATAATGAGCTTGTTTCTACTCCAAAAGGAAGAGGAAGAGGTTTTAGGTTTGGATTAGATAATCAAGAGTATTATTTCAAATCGAGTGAAGAAATAAAAGAACTTTTTTTAGATATTCCTGAAGCAATCGAATCGGTTCAAGAAATCATTGATCAATGTGAACATTATCCTTTAGCTAGAGAAGTACTTTTACCAGCCTTCGATATACCTGAACAATTTCTTGACGATGAAGATAAAATCGATGGAGGAAAAAGAGGTGAAAATAATTATCTGCGCCACCTTACTTATGAGGGAGCAAAACAAAGATACCCAGAGATAACGGATGAAATAAGAGAACGTTTAGATTTTGAGTTGGCTACAGTTGCTAAAACTGGATATCCTGGTTATTTCTTAATTGTACAAGATTTCTGTAATGCTGCAAGAGAAATGGGGGTTTCCGTTGGACCAGGAAGGGGATCTGCAGCGGGATCTGCTGTTGCCTATTGTACAGGAATTACAAATGTAGACCCGATAGCATACGACTTACTTTTTGAGCGTTTCCTAAATCCTGATCGTGTATCGATGCCCGATATTGATATTGATTTTGATGACGAAGGTCGTGGACGAGTTATTGACTGGGTAATTGAAAAGTACGGAGCCAATCAAGTTGCTCAAATTATCACATACGGTACGATGGCTGCAAAGTCTTCGATTAGAGATGCTGCTCGTGTAATGGATTTACCTTTATCAGAAGCAGATCGTTTAGCAAAATTAGTTCCAGATATTTCCTTAGCAAAGCTATTTAAATTAAGCGATGCCGATTTAGCAGATAAACTAAAGAACAACCAAGAAGAAATAAATAAAGCTAAAGAATTAAAACTGATATCAGAAGGGACGGACGATATTAGTAAAGTTTTAAATCAAGCTAGAAAAATAGAAGGTTCCGTTAGGAATACTGGGATTCATGCCTGTGGGGTTATTATTACACCTGGGGATATTACAAACTATGTACCTGTTGCACTTGCGAAAGATTCAGATATGTATTGTACGCAATACGATAACTCTGTCGCAGAAGATGCTGGACTACTAAAAATGGATTTTTTAGGGTTAAAAACATTAACTCTTATAAAATATGCCGTTAAAAATGTCAAAGAAAGAGTCGGTTTAGATTTAGTTCCCGATGATTTTCCTATCGATGATGAAAAGACGTACGAGCTTTTCCAAAGAGGAGAAACTGTTGGTATTTTCCAATATGAATCTGCTGGAATGCAGAAGTACATGCGTGAATTAAAACCGACCGTTTTTGCCGATTTAATTGCCATGAATGCCCTGTATCGTCCTGGACCACTGGAATACATTCCTTCTTTCATTAAACGTAAACACGGTACTGAAGAAATTGTTTATGACGTTGATGACTGTGAAGAATACCTGAAGGAAACTTACGGTATTACGGTTTACCAAGAGCAAGTAATGCTTCTTTCTCAAAAACTTGCTGGTTTTACAAAAGGTGAAGCCGATACCTTACGTAAGGCAATGGGTAAAAAGCAAAAAGTGGTCTTAGATAAAATGAAACCGCTTTTCATTAAAAATGGTTCCGAAAAAGGGCATGACCCAGTAAAACTAGAAAAAATATGGAAAGATTGGGAAGCATTTGCTTCTTACGCCTTCAATAAATCTCACTCGACTTGTTATGCTTGGATTGCTTATCAAACTGCTTACTTAAAAGCAAACCATCCTGCAGAATACATGGCAGCTGTTTTGAGTAATAACATGAACGACATCAAGCAGGTTACTTTCTTTATGGAGGAATGTAAGCGTATGGGAGTTCCTGTACTTGGACCAGATATTAATGAATCGAATTATAAATTCACGGTAAATAAAGAAGGAGCAGTTCGTTTTGGATTAGGGGCAATTAAAGGATTAGGTTCTGCACCGGTAGAAGCTATAATTTCTGAAAGAACAGAAAATGGACCTTTCGTATCTATTTTTGAATTTTCGAAAAGGATCAACCTTAGACTTTGTACTAAAAAAGCGTTTGAAAGTTTAGCTTATGCTGGAGGGTTCGATTCCTTTCAAAATATTCATAGAGCTCAATATTTTAAAGAAGATAATAATGGTCGAGTTTTCTTAGAAAACGTAATGAAATTTGGTGCAAGTTTCCAAGAAAGTGAGAACTCCTCTCAAGTTTCTATGTTTGGAGAAGCAACTGGAACAAAGATGCCTGAACCAGAAATCCCAAAAGCTGAAGAATGGGGAAGCATCTATAAGTTAAGTAAAGAAAAAGAAGTTATTGGTATCTTCATTTCTGGTCACCCTTTAGATGATTTTAGGGTAGAAATTGAATCTTTTTGTAAAGGAAATGTAGGAATGCTAAGTAACATGGAAGCAAATAAAGGAAAAGACCTTTTGATAGCTGCAACCGTTACAGAAGCAGAACATCGTTTCACAAAAAATGGCGATCCTTTTGGAACCTTGTTAATTGAAGACTATACCGATTCCTATAAAATATTTCTTTGGAGAGAAAATTATTTAAAATACAAACATTTCTTAACTGTTGGTACTTTTATAGCGATTAATGGTAAAATTGAAGTTCCTCCTAGAAGGAAAGATTTAGAGTTAATCATTTCTAACATTGAAATGTTACAAAACTTAAGGGAACAAAAAGCAAATAGCGTTCACCTAAGTATAAATTCAAGAGCAATTGACCAAATCATGATTTCTGATTTAAATAAAGTTTTATTAGCCCATGAAGGAAATTGCTCTATACATTTTTCAGTTTACGATGAATTAGATAAAATGGAGGTTAAAATGCCATCTCGAACGATCAAAGTTGATCCAAGCAATCAATTGTTCAATGAATTGAAAAGGTTTGACTTAAAAGTAGCGATTAAGTAATTTCTGATGGTTAATAATTAAATCGTGCATAAAACAGATACTAAAACTATAAATCAATCTGCATGTACAGAGTGTAAAGGACTAGGAAAGCAAAAACTAAGACTGAAGAAAAAAGTACGTTCGCAATATCAAAAAGCGTTAACTGAATTTGAGGAAAATAATAAACAGGGAAAAGCCCCAATAAAACCAAAAGCAAATCTAAGTCCTTGTACAAATTGTAAAGGAACAGGACTTATAAAAACTTCCATTCCTCCAACTACTGATAATGAACGTTATCCTCATGTTGCAATTATTGGTGGTGGAATTGGAGGAACCGCTTTAGCTGTAGCTTGCATGCACCGTAGCATTCCTTTTACTTTATTTGAAAGAGATGATAATTTCGACGCTCGTTCTCAAGGTTATGGACTAACCCTTCAACAAGCAAGTAAAGCGATTCAAGGATTAGGAATATCTTCATTAGAAAAAGGAATAGTATCTACAAGACATGTCGTACATGCAACTGATGGAAAAATTCTTGGAGAATGGGGGATGCGAAAATGGTTACAAACCAATGAAAAAAAAACAAATAAACGTACCAACATACATATTGCTCGACAATCGTTACGTTTAGCTTTAATAGAACAACTTGATGGAAATCAAAACATAAAATGGGGACATAAATTACTAAATTTTAACCAAAATAAAGAGAAAGGATTTGACTTAAATTTTGAAATAAATGGTGAAGTTCAGAACTATACATCCGACATTATTGTTGGCGCTGATGGAATTCGAAGTACTGTCAGAGAACTCATAATTGGAGACAAAGCTACCCCCTTAAATTACCTAGGCTGTATTGTAATTCTTGGTATTTGTTCCTTAGAAATTCTAAAAAAAACGGAAAGTCCACTTTTAGATTCTGAAACAGTATTTCAAACTGCCAATGGGAACGAAAGAATTTACATGATGCCTTTTGACTCAGAATCCATCATGTGGCAATTGAGTTTCCCTATGTCCGAAGAAGAAGCAAAATCATTAAGTTCAAAAGGAGTAAAAGCTTTAAAAGAAGAGGCTTCAAAAAGAACACAATGGCACTCCCCAATCCCTGAAATTATCTCAGCAACACCTGAAACTCAAATTTCTGGTTACCCGGTTTACGACAGGTCCTTATTAAGCCAAAATAATTTTAAAAATACTGGCGATATAACCCTAATAGGTGATGCGGCCCACCCTATGAGTCCCTTCAAGGGACAAGGAGCCAATCAAGCATTACTAGACGCCTTATCTTTAGCTAGAAGTCTCGTAAAAGGAACTAACGCTTCTAACTGGAAAGAGCAAGGAGTTAGAAAAAGTATCCTAGAAGAATTTGAAGCAGAGATGATAGAGAGAAGTAAATCAAAAGTGAAAGATTCAGCAGCAGCAGCAGAGTTCTTACATTCCGAAATTGCACTTCAAGAAATTGATGAACCTAGAGGAAAGTGTTTAAAGCGAGAAAGGAAAATTTAATTCTGTTTCTCAATCAAATCTCTTAACTGAACCAGCTCATCTACCTTTTCGGCATTGCCAACTTGTTGGAAAGATGCTATTAAATTAGTTAACATTCGTTTTATTATCGTTGAATTAGAACAAGGTTCAAAATACTCTCTCTTGTGAGATAATTTTAAACTATCTAAAAATTCTTTGATTTCATTTTCATCAAATACACTTCCTTTAGCAAAAGTATTTATATAAAAAAGAACACCTAGACCATTATTATCTGGAAGAAACTGCTTAATTGCAAATTCATCCATATAAGCTAGAATAAACTGATTTGGAAGATTCACTCCATAAACTGGCATCCCTAATCTTTGCGCAATTATACTATAGACTATACTTAAACTTAATGGGTTTCCTTTTTTCGATTCTAAAACAACGTTGATATAAGAATTGAGTGGAGAGTGAAATTTTTTCGTATTTCCTTGAAAATGATAAAAGTTAAAGAATACTTTATTAAAAATCCTAACTTTTTCCATTGCTGTTTGGTTATCATTTATTTCTAACCAAACATCTCTTTGAATTTTATCTAATTCATTATTTAAAAGCTCCACATCCATTCCAGGATATTGAGTTTTAGCAATGATAATAGCTCCCTCTAATAAATCTTTATCGTCAGAATCTAACCATTTCTTTAAGCTTTCTTTATTTGCTTCAAATTGAATATCATGAACTAAATTCTCTACTCTGTCTTGAAACAAAAGGCCATAATCTTCATGCTCCCAAGATGATTCTAAATAAGGAATAGCATCTGGTCCATACTGCAACAGTTGATCCCTTACGTGCGTGTATATCGACTCATCAGGATCGTCCATTAAATTAATTAATGCTAATATGGAATTATTATTTTGCATAGTACAAACATAATTGAACTATGTCTTGAAAAAAAAGAACTTTAAAATTGTTTTTCAGACTAAATTGTTAATAGACTAAAAAAATGATTAAATATAAGTGCTTAATGTTGAATTAAACTTTGTAAAACTAAAAGGTTTCAAAACAACTTTGAATCTTGTTTGTTGATGTCTTATGTCTTTAAATCTTGAACCTTGAATTCTAATAATTAATTCCCTCCTTTTTTCTTAGTCTGTGTATATCCCAAAGAAACTAATAAATCAAAAACTTTATCTTTTACTTTTCCTTGAACTAAAATATCGAAATCTTTAACTGAACCACCAACTCCACATTTAGACTTAAGTGTTTTGCCTAAGTCTTTACAATCGTCTTCTGAACCAACAAAACCTTCAACTAAGGTAACCTCTTTCCCTCCTCTTTGCTTACGGTCAATAGATACATATAGTTTTTGCTGATTTGGAGCTAGTGTTTCTTGGTCGTTTTCTTCTTCATTTTCAAAACTAAAATTTGGATTAGTTGAAAATACAACACCGTTCCCTTTATTCTTCTTCCCCATGATATCTGATTATAATTTTAGAAAGTAAAAATAAAGAGAAAACTACAACTTAGGGCATTTCTTACAATGAATTCCTTTCTTTTTAAATTTTTTGCAACATTTCTTTTTACTACTGCAAACACAGCCTGTACAACCTAGTTTAGGAAAAATAACTTGCTCGTTTTGTTCAAAAAGTTGCTGTTTCATTGTTATTTAGAATTATTCTAAACAAAAATAAACTTTTTTCTTTAATAAATAATATTTTCACTAATTTTTATTTGAAATAACCTCAATATTATCATTTAACTTCAATAGCATTTTGGCAAACACCTCTTTATTATCTGGACTAATAAAAATTTCATCGTACTTTCCATAATATATAACTATCCCATCCATTGATGTTGCTGGTTTAATACCTGACCATAATCTCTTATTAAAGTCAATACGAGAAATATCTTTAATTAAAACGACTCCTTTAAAAGGACCACTTTTGTACTTTAAAGCATCTTTTGATAAGGTGTAGTTGGTATTAAAATAAATTGAGAATAACAGAGGAATAACTATAATAGATATAAAAACTCCAACCAAATCCTCTTTAACAAATTGATTTTGATATATCCTAACTCCAATAGTTGCAAAAAGGAGTAAAGTAGTACCAAATGTAATTAAACTAAATAACCAACTTTTCTTGCTCTTAAAAACCATTTTTTTATAACTTCACATCAGGGTAATCTTTTTGAAATTTATCCCGATTTTGTTTTTGAATTAATTTGAATTGAAGGTAATCTTCCGATTTACTGTACAAACTACGATGCTTTTCTGCTAATTTTATTTTTTCAACTTTTTCAGTTAGCTTAATCGTTTCTTCATCAAAATAAGCGTCCTTAAACCTCTTCCAAACATAATCGATTGCTTCTTCATTCGGATGCACCCTGTCTTTCTTAAAAAAACGGTAATCTCTCAATTCATCTAACACAATTTCATAAGAAGGAAAGTAAGTAATTTGAGTGTCTTTTTGAAGCCTTCTCACTAGTTCGATCAAAACCGATTTACTTTGGTTATTTTCAACTAAACCATCTTTTACGTGTCGGACAGGTGAGACTGTGAAAACAATTTTTAGTTCGTTATTAAATTCTTTAAGGTTAACAATTAACTCTTTCCATGTTTTTTCGAGTTCATCTATTTTTGCCAATTGTTTATCAAAACAACTTGAATTTTGTTTATGACAGTTTGCAACGGTAATCCCAAGCTCTTTTAACGCATACCCCCATGCGGTACCGAATGTAATAAATAAAACTTTTGATTCTTTTAGAGAAGAGCTTAATAACGACTGACTAACTGTAATCTTTTTCTGTAACTCTTCTTTACTATATCCATATACCTGTCCACTTGCGTTCCAAGAAAAAAACAAGTCATTTCTTTGTATAATTCTAGTAACCGATGTTTTTACTTGAATAGATTCTGATATATTTCTCGCTATAACTTCTGGGTGAAATATGGTACCAAAAGGATCAACAGTTACATCAAACCCATTAAACTTTGCTTTTTCACTTATTTCATCAGAAAAACAGCTTCCTAAAAACAATAAATTGTCCCCATGTTTAATCTGAAAAAGTGACTTTTGTATTTTAAAAGGAATATGAAAAGAATGCATATTATACTCCCATCAAGTTTTTAGCATTTAACAATGCTGCTTCAGTTATTTCTTCTCCACTCATTAGACGAGCTATCTCTTCCACTTTTTCCTTATCAGATAAAATATCTACTTGAGTTTGTGTTTTCCCTTTCACATCAGATTTAGAAACTTTAATGTGACTATTTGCTTTTCCTGCTACTTGAGGTAAATGAGTAATTGCTATCAATTGAGAATTTTCTCCCATCCTATTTAATAGAAGACCTATTTTTTGAGCAACATCTCCTGAAACCCCAGTATCGATTTCATCAAAAATAATCGTCGGCAACTGTTTTTTAACCGAAATAAGTTGCTGAAGAACCAACATCAAACGAGAAAGCTCACCTCCACTAGCCGATTTTTCGATAGAAACTGGATCCATTCCTTTATTAGATGAAAATAAAAATCTAACTTCTGAAATACCATTCAAAGACAATCCCTTTCTTTCTTTTAAGTCAACTACAAACTTAGAATCAGGCATTTTTAATTCTGAAAGTAAACGAATCACTTCTTTAGAAATTAATTTAGAAGCCTTTACTCTTTTATTATGTAGATCAGATGCTTTTTTGAATAAACCTTCTTCTAAAACAGCTAACTCTTTTTCTTTTTGTGATATTTCCTCTTCTAAAGAAGAAGTATTATTTAGTTTTCCTGAAAGCTCTTCTTCTAAATCCTTTAATTGATCTTGTGATACAAAATTATGTTTCCTTAACAAACGATTATAGGCATCTAGCAAAAGTGTTAATTCAGTCAACCTCTCTGGATCAACTTCTACCTTATCGAGGTACCTAGAAGCTTCTTCTGATATGTCGTCTAATTCAATCAAAACAGAAAGGATTCGAGAAGACATATCGTCTATACTTTTATCCATTCCTTTAGAACGATCCAGGATAGTTTTCAATGTTCTTAGGGTTACAGAAGCACCTTCTTCACTCGCAACCGCAGTAACAATATTATTTAAAGTAGACTTTAATTCATCTACATTTTCATTTCGTTTTAACTCTTCTTCTAAAGCTGTATAATCCCTAGAATGTAATTGAAGTTCTTCAAGCTCTTCTAGTAAAAATGTGGAATAATCCCTTTCTTGAAGAATTACAGCCAACTTTTCTTTTAGCTGTTTAACCTCTGTTTTTTGATTTAACCAAAATTTAAAACCTTTAGCGTAAGCTTCTTTTTCTTTCGATAAACCACCAATCACATCCACAACCTCCATTTGAAAGTTAGCATTCCTAATTTCCAAGGTATTATGTTGAGAATGAATATGAATCAACCTTTCCGTCAACGATTTTAAAATAGATAAAGAAACTGGAGAATCATTGATAAATGCTCTTGATCTCGACTGCTTTGTTATCTCTCTACGAATTAATGTTGTTTCATAAAAATCTAAATCATTCTCTATAAAAAAGCTAGATAAGTTGTACTTTGACAAGTCAAATTCAGCCTCTACAATCGCTTTATCTCCGTTATTTCCTATACTAGAAAAATCAGCTCTATCTCCTAAAACAAGGTCTAAAGCACCTAGTAAAATAGATTTACCAGAACCTGTTTCCCCTGTTAAAGCGGTAAAACCATTCTTTAACCCCAACTTTACTTGATCTATCAAAGCAAAGTTTTGAATATGAAGATGTAATAGCATTAGTTTAAAATTTGTTCGTATTTAGAAGAATTAGCAGGGTCGATTCTTTTTAACAAATTCACCACTTCCATTTTTTCTTTTGTATCTGCATCGATGTACAGATTTTTCAATTCATTGACTTTTGCTTGAATAAAGTTCAAAAGATTGACCGAATTAGGACGAACTGTAGATATTTTATTTAATTTTTTCAAAGCAGCTGTAATTGCTTTTCTTCCTTCTACTTTATTCCCGTAAAGCTTATCAATTCCCAAACGATGGTATTCATAATTACAAATCCTTAAAGGCTCAAAAAGTTGTTGTTGAATATTATCTACCAACCAATACCTATTTCTTTTGTTTCCCTTTTCATTTGTTTGCCATCCAGCGTTACCAGAAGACTGAGCATTTGCAACAATCTGCTGAGCTAACGTAAAATAAGGAGAACCACCTTTCAAAGAAAATGAATCGTAATCCATGCCTAAAATAAAGTATCCATAAAAGCCTAAAATAGAACTTAAATTATCACGATAACCGTTACTTGGAAGAATTAAAGGAGATTCCCCAGTAAACGATATCTCAACATTGTCATCCTGAAAGTTAAACATCGTCGTGTTGTAAGAAGAATGAAATGCTGGTCTAGAAGATTGAATTTGCATAGAACATGAAAAGTTTCCATAAGAAGGGATCCCTTTTATTTGTAATTGAATCTGGCAATTAACTCTTTCTTCAATCTCAAAATTATCGCTAGTCCATTCTTGGTTATTCATGAACTCAAAAATGGATGTTTCTAAACGATCTAACACCGCTTTATCTGCTGTTGAAACTTCAACTTTAGCTTCTGTAACGATAGAAACTTCACAATTAAACTCTTGTGCATTCACGATAAAAGTGAAAAGAAAACAAACTAATAAGAAAAATTTCATTTCTGTAATTTAGTATAATAATTTATAATTTCAATGGCAACATCCCTCTTAGACATTAACTCAAAATCAGTAATATTATTTTGTTTATCAATAATTGTTACTTGATTGGTATCGTGACCAAAACCCGCACCTTTATTTTCTAAAGAATTTGCTATAATGAAATCCAGGTTCTTTCTTTTTAATTTAGAAGTAGCATTTTCTATTAGGTCGTTCGTCTCAAGAGCAAAACCAACTAAAATCTGGTTTTGTTTTTTACTTTCTCCAGCCCAGCTCAATATATCCGGATTTTTAACTAACTCAATATTAATGTTTTCGTCTTTCTTTTTTATTTTTTGATCTGCAATATTTTTCGGTCTATAATCTGCAACTGCAGCAGCAAAAATACCTAAATCACTTCCGAACCAATTCTCTTGAACTTTTGAAAGCATTTCATTTGCAGATTTTATTTTTAGCACTTCTAAATTTTCATGCTCTAAATCTAACTTCGTAGGACCAGTAATTAAGATCACTTCCCCCCCTCGATCTAGAATATTCTGAGCAATTTCAAATCCCATTTTACCTGAAGAATGATTTCCTATAAACCTAACAGGATCGATTGCTTCATAAGTTGGTCCAGCAGTAATTAGAACCTTTACACCTTCTAAATCATTTGAAATTTGAAAATAGTCTTTTATGGAAGCATAAATTTCTTCCGGTTCAGACATTCTCCCCTCACCTATTAATCCACTCGCTAACTCTCCAGAACCAGGAGGAATGATCACAACACCATCCTTTACGATTTGATCTAAATTTCTTTTTGTCGAAGCATGTTGGTACATGTCCAAGTCCATTGCAGGAGCAACCATAACTTTCGATTTAGCAGAAAGATAGGTAGCCATCAATAAGTTGTCTGAATTACCAGAAACCATTTTACTTAAAGAATTAGCAGTAAGCGGAGCAATAACAAACAGATCTGCCCATAAGCCATACTCTACATGATTAGCCCACGAACCATCCGTTTTATCCCAAAAAGAAATCGCAACAGGATTTTTTGATAAAGTTGCTACAGTTAGAGGAGTTATAAAATCACAAGAGGCAGGAGTCATTATACATTTGACTTCTGCCCCTGATTTTATCAATAACCTTATTAAGGTTGCAATTTTATAAGCTGCAATTCCTCCTGTAATACCTAGAAGAATGCGTTTATTTTGCATTTATTTTATTCTTTTGTTTCAGGAAAACGCATGTAAATTTCATCGTTCAATAACTGATCCATAGCAATAGATACAGGCTTTGGAAGTTTTTCGTAGAACTTAGAAATTTCAATTTGTTCTCTATTTTCAAAAATCTCTTCCAAATTATCAGTAGAAGATGCAAACTCTTGTAACTTTTGCGTTAATTCTTCTTTTAGCTCTGAACTAATTTGGTTAGAACGTCTTGACATCGCAACTATTGATTCGTAGATATTCCCTGTTACTTCCTCTAAATGAACAGTATCTCTAGTAATAGTTGAACGTTCTGATGTGCTATTTTTAAAATTCATAATATATTATTTATTAAATTCTTGAAATTCCTTCTCCATCGTATCGCTGATTAAATCAACTTCTTTTTTGTACTTCGAATCTGGAAATTCTGTTACAAATTTACGATATCTTTCTAATGTTTGTTCTATTCTTTTGATTTTTTTACTCTCAACACTATTTTTAGTGATTAAATAAGAGTTTTTAACCAAAATGTAAGTCACTTCTTCTTTGTAAACAGATACCGGATAGTCCTCTAAAAATGTTAAGCAAGTCGTAATCGCAGCCTTATATTCCATTCTATCCGAATAACCTTTTAAAGAAGAATAATCTTTTTTCTCTAGTTTAAACCTCATTTTATCCATCACCCTATTACAACTATCCACTAAACTCGAATTAGGGAATTTATTGATGAATTGCTGTAAGTCGTTTATCGCTAACTCAGTTTCATTTTGATCTAAAGAATATTCTGGTGAATTATTTACAGAACAAATAGCGGATAAAAACAAACACTCTTCTGCTTTTGAACTGTACGAAAACCTTTGATAAAAAGAACCGAAGTAATAACCAGCCATATAGTAATCTTGTTCTGCAAAATAAGATTTCCCTAACCTATAATAAGCAACCTCACCTTGACTTGTTTTTGGAACTCGTTGGTAGATTTGTTCATAAAGCGCAACAGCTTTCATGTATTGCTTTTTATCATACATTTCCCCTGCTAGCACAAACTTTTTTTCATAATCATCCTTTTTAAGGACTTTATTATATCCCGAACAACTTACTAAAGCAAGTCCTAATATAAATACTAATATGGTTTGTTTTATCATTCTTTATTTATATCCTTTAAGGTAGAATAAACGGTTAATTCTATTTTTTATTTTAATTTTCTGATTCTGAAAAAAGAGAATCTACAAACTCAGACTTATTGAAAACTTGTAAATCGTTCATTCCTTCCCCAACACCAATATATTTAACAGGAATCTTCATTTGATCTGATATACCGATAACAACTCCACCTTTTGCTGTCCCGTCTAATTTCGTTATAGCCAAAGCATTAATATCCGTAGCTAAAGAAAACTGTTTAGCTTGTTCAAATGCATTCTGACCAGTTGAACCATCTAAAACCAATAAAATTTCATGAGGTGCACCTGGAACAACTTTATCCATTACACGTTTAATTTTAGTTAACTCACTCATTAAGTTAACCTTATTATGTAACCTACCAGCAGTATCGATGATAACCACATCTGCATTTTTAGCTTTTGCTGATTGTAAAGTATCAAAGGCAACTGCAGCTGGATCTGCATTCATTCCTTGCTGAACAATATCCACCCCTACTCTTTCAGACCAAATGATTAATTGATCTACAGCGGCTGCTCTAAATGTATCCGCAGCTCCAAGAACAACTTTTTTATTAATTGATTTAAACTGATGTGCTAACTTTCCAATAGTTGTTGTTTTACCTACACCATTCACACCTACTACCATTATAACATGAGGACCTTCAGTATGTTTAGGTAATTCAAAATTTACATTATCTAAAGCATTATTTTCAGAAAGTAAACCTTCAATTTCTTCTTTTAAAACAGAATTTAGTTCATCTACTCCAAGGAATTTATCTCTTGAAACTCTTTCTTCAATTCTATCTATAATTTTCAAAGTTGTTTCCACTCCAACATCAGAAGAAATTAAAATCTCTTCTAAATTATCTAAAACATCAGCATCGACTTTCGATTTACCAACAATCGAACGTGCAATTTTAGAAAAGAAACTTTTTTTTGTTTTTTCTAAACCTTTGTTTAGAGTCTCTTTTTTATCTCTTGAAAATAACCCAAAAAACGCCATAATAATAAACTATAAAAGCTTCCTTATAAAAAAGGAAGCTTAATCAATACAAATACGTTAAAAGAGAATTAGTTTTTAGAAAACCACTCTTTAACTTTATCGTTATGAACAATCTCTTCTTTCAATGAATAAGAACCAGTTTTATCGTTCTTAATCATTTTAATAACTTTTGAATGCTCTTTACCACCACCTTTTTGTAAGGATGCTACTACTTTCTTTGCCATGTCTTATTTAATTTCTTTATGAACAGTATAACGTCTTAAAATTGGATTAAACTTTCTAATCTCCATTCTCTCAGGCGTGTTCTTTCTATTTTTCGTTGTAATATAACGAGAAGTACCTGCCTGTCCAGAATCTTTATGTTCTGTACACTCTAGAATTACTTGAATTCTGTTTCCTTTA
>Ga0228634_1000567_pt1 | contig 26441 bp, 23 predicted proteins | sample 42DmetaG_FD_190063 | JGI IMG/M metagenome (GOLD analysis project Ga0228634, IMG submission 190063) | Seawater microbial communities from Monterey Bay, California, United States - 42D | ecosystem: Environmental > Aquatic > Marine > Coastal | place: USA: California | collected 2016-09-27 | reverse complement strand
CTTTTTTCCTCCAGATAAGCCGATTAAGCAGCTTTTAATTGTTTTTGTTTAATGTCTTCAAGTGATGGCAAACTAGCGTAGCTCGGACGCTGCTTAACTTTGTCATACCAGGCTTTAGTATTTGGACGTGAATCAATCATGTCTTGCTTACCTGCTAACACTAAAAAGTGGGCGATGGCTGTCCAATGAACATCGGCGTAACTGTATTCACCCACAATAAATTTCTTGCCTGTTAAGGCATTATCAAAAGCCGTTAACCCAACTTCAACTAACTCCATAGCATCCGTATTTGCTGTTGTGCCAAATGCAGCTGCATGAATTAATGATTCAACTGGTGCACCGATTGTTTCAGCCACTTGCCACCAATAGTTTTGATGTCCGAAATGCTGTGCTTTTTTCGGATTCATGAAGCCATTACCACGCGTATCTAAATAAGCTAAACCCGCTTCTGCACCAATAGCGACAGCATCGCCTTCTTGTAAGTAAGGGTGCTTACCAAATGGCGATAGGGCACGATACTCAGCTTGGTCTTGTTCGCCTGCTTGTGTATCGAGTAACTCTGTTTCTAATTTGACTTGCTTTTCAGCTGCCATGATTAGGCATTTAACTGTACTTAAGTCTCCTGGAAACCCTCGTAGCTTCATGCCTGTTTCTGCTTTATTTTTCTTTTTAAAAAGCCCAAACATTTTATTACCTCTTTCTCATTAATATATTGAGCCAGTCATTTAGCTTGCATGCTTAAATTCAGTTTGATGACTGGTCCTACCCTAAAATTTAGCCGTACATTAAAAATGTGGACGCCACTCTGAAATGTATCTGAATGGCCTGATAATAATGAACAATAGCAAAGATTTGCTCTCTCTGACTAGTATCACGGGTGTTTTGAGGCGTTGCTCTGCGGTTTTAAATACCGAGTTCAACATAGGTAGGATAGGAGGTAATTGAAAATGAGACGATTCCGCTAAGGATTTATTATCCTTATGTTTCGCCCATTTTTTAGATTGTTATGTTTGATTTTTGCGCAGGGTGTACCAACGTTTTCATAAGATCAGGCCGCTTAAGGTGCAGCCTGATCCAATGAATCGTTTTTATCTGTTGAATTTAGAACTCACCACATTCAACATCTTTCATGACTTTCGCCTTGATTTCATCCAAAGTTGGTAGGAAATCATAGCTAATGATATCTTGGCCTGAGAAGCTCTTATGCGCTTTGATGCGCTCGAACCAAGCTTTGATATTACTATGTTTAGCGAAAAGGACACCTTCACCCAAAATGGTTAATAAATGAATGTAAATCGTCCAGTGGATATCTGCATATGAATATTGACCTACAACGAACTCATTCGATTGTAATTGATCATCAAAGGCATCTAATGGATCCGCTAATGCTGCACGTGCTGCATTAATTACTGCATCATCTGAAGCAAAATTAGGATCAGCCATTTGACCACAGACTTTTTGCATCATTAATGCTTCAACATGGGGTTGAACTTCTTCTTTGCCCACTTCCATCCAGTACATTTCCGTTGCTAAGACGGCAGCATTACGTGGTGCCAACCTGTTACCTAGACCACGACCTTCGATAAAGACCGCTACGCCAGGCTCACCTGCAATGGTGTAGTACGCTTCTTTTAATGCCGGTGTTAAACCAAAGGGTGAGATAGCGCGATAATCTGCACTGTCTTGTTCACCTTTTGTCATATCTAAAACACCGCTTTCGACTTCGATACCTTTTTCTGCTGCTGTTAGCAAACATTTCAATGTATCCACATCACCTGGGAACCCAAGCAATTGCATGATGTATTGTGTTTTTTTCATCTCACCGTCACTTCCGTAACGATCATCTGCATCTAGTGCTTTGGCCGCAGAGCCATAATGAAATAAATCAGCCATTTTGTTTCTCCTCGTTAGTGATGATCAGGCGACTGATCTAAGTTGTTTGTTTTTGACATCATCAAGTGATGGTAAGCCGGCATAACTGCTACGGGCTTTCACTCTGTCAAACCAAGCATTGAGGTTGCTACGTGATGAGATCATGTCTTGCTCTCCCACCAATGTCAGCATATGTGCCACGGCTGTCCAATGGACGTCTGCGAATGAATATTCACCGACGATATATTCTTTGTTATCGATGAAAGCATTTAATTCATCTAATACGTTCGCTATTTGTGCTTTTGCAGCTTCTAAATCACCGCCTTCAATGCCATAAATACTGGCTTTAACCAGCGTTTCAACAGCGGGTTCGCATAACTTTCTTGATACTTGGCCCCAGTAATTTTGCTGGCCAAATAATTGTGCTTTTGGTGGATTCATTAAACCACCTTGACCACGTACGTCTAGGAAGGACAATACAGCGTTGATGCTTGTTGTTGAATAATCGCCTTCTTCTAAATAAGGGTACTTACCAAATGGTGAAATAGCACGATACGCTTCTTGATCGCAAGCTCCGCCTAAAACATCAAGTACTCCTACATCAAGTTTCACTTTCTTTTCTGCTGCCATCAGCAAACATTTGCATGTGTTTGCATCCCCCGGGAAGCCACGCATAGTCATGCGTAGTTCTTTCTTTTTCTTTCTAAAAAATGGCATGTTTAACCTCTTTTTATATTCTCTAATTATTAAAAACCATTAAATTGAAGTGCTTTCCTCCGGTCACACCTCAATCAAACCTAAATTTCTCGATTTGGCATAACAACTTGCTTATTTTTATGCTGGTTGTTTGCTTTCGATATCTGCTACTGCTTCAGATTGGTGACCACGTTAGCGTTGCCCATGAAAGGCGGCCTATACGTAGAAACACCACAATGCATATGTGTTTTTAACCTTTCCATTTCTAATGCTATTTAACCCTTTGAATAAAAAGTGTTTTTAACCCTAGTTTTTTTGTGGGTTATTCTTAAAAAAAAACTTTTTTTTCTGATAATATCGCTTGTTTTCTGGCTAAATAATCTCGACTGTTCCGCTGGGTTATTATCTTAATAAACAATAATCTAGGTAAGTTAACTCGCATGGCATTCGCCATAATATTGCTCTTAAACCCACCACCAATATGGTAGAAATACCCCTAGGCCTGCTTAAGTGTTTTGCCCCTAGGCAAAGCCTAAGGGCAAACATCTTTTCTAATTTATGTGGTTAGCTATTTTTCCCACTTGAATGGGTCGTCCCCTGCCACACCAAAGAACATGGCAACAGAACAAACAAGCCAAATCAAAAACGCAATGGCTGTGCCTAAAGCCCATACCGGATCGCTATGATGGGCAGCAATATTCAAGCTAACAGCGCCATATGCAACGATAACTGTCCAAATGACAATAGCTAAAAAACCTTTAAATGAACTCATTTTTTTCTCCTCTCGGTTTGGTAACTAAAGTGATGTCCATCAAATAATGATTTTTATCACCCTAGCTACCATTTCGATTTTTATTATTTACTGTGTTAGCGAAGGCATGTTTTTCCAGCCAGCTTGCTTATTCATACGTTCAGCAATCTCACGTTCGCCTTCTGATGCCATCTCTTGATCCCATTTTGCTAAATGCGGTCTGATAAATGCTTCCCATACTGGCGGCACTAGCAATAATGAAAACATCGCGTAATAACCAATACCGGTATCAGGTGAACCGACTTCCTCTAACTCCCAGAAATGTGTTTCACCACGGTCATGGTGATCACCTTGACGGCCAATTTCGATAAAACCAATTTGAGTAAATGGAGATTCACCCACATCCCATGAATGGCGGTATTCGATTGGCTGACCTTTTTCCCTGATTAAACCGTAGTGTTCTAAGAAATTAAGCACTTCTAATTCAAATGCTGAGATTGTCCAAGCAATACCCATGATGCCTAGACCTGTCCAACCACCAAAGAACCAGAATAAGAATACGGTCGGCAAGCTCATAGCATAGCCACGTAACCAACGGTTTTGGACAGAAATAAACGGTACATTTACACGTGCTAAACGCGCTTGTTCCATTTTGTACAAAAAGCGTGATTGGCCAAAATGTGACAATAGGAAATGTTTGTAAATATTGCGTCCGCGTGGGCATGTTGCAGGATCATCTTCATGCGCTAATTCAAGATGGTGATTGTATACATGGGCATGGCAGAAATGGCCGATACCACTCAATGCCATCATCCAACGTGATAGTACGAATGTTGCGCCTTTGGTATGTGATAATTCATGGCCGAACATAATGCCTAGGCCCATGAACATACCATTTGAAATGGCAGCACCAATCAAGTTAACACCTGAGATACCTGTATTGATGGTCACACCTAATACTTCCATCGTACCGAATGGCACACCAGCAACATATTCTGACACGCGCCAAACCAATGAAAGCTGTAATAAAACAAAAATCGGGTATTGTGCATACATCATGGCGTTCAATAACCACGGCACAACATTAAGCTCACCATTTTCATCGACGCCTGCAGGGTCCAATTTCATGGGTAATAGACTGGTAACCCAATCTAATACTATGGCTAATGCGAACATGGCTACCCCTAACCATGTATATATTCCACCGTATACGATGCCTAGCATCGCTACGACGATCAGTAACGGCGTTAAAAAATATCTTAGATTAATGATTACTTTATTCATTAATTCTCCCTCCAAAGTCAATTAAAAATGTCCACCTCGGTCTCTGTGAAACGTTGTAGCCGGGACAAACTTACCTTCGATATTTTCACGACGCCTATACGTATTAACAACATTTTTTGTGCGGCTATTTATCCCTACAAATAGTAGATGTATTTAACCCTTTGAAAACAAGGTTAATTTATCTTTAGTCTTTTTGTATGATATTGGCTGTTTTTTGCGTTTGCTTTTAATAAAAAAAGTGTTTTACCCTTGAATAATTCTCGACTATTCCGCTAGGCTATTCTCTTTTATAAACAATGATCTACGTACAAACCCTTAAGCCACTCTGTCACCTTACAACGGTGATGAGCAGCGAAAATAACACGCTTTAACCAATAACAACACAAATGGTAAACTGGGCTATGATCGCTCTAGATTCTTTGATTCTATTCATCTCGACATCTATATTGTTGGCCATCGCACCTGGTCCTGATAATGTCTATGTATTGACACAGTCAGCCCTGTATAACTGGCGTATCGGCTTATTTATTACACTTGGCTTATGTACTGGCTTGATTGTTCATTCTTTAGCTGTTGTATTTGGTCTATCAGCCCTTATTCTTGCTTCGCCGCTTGCTTTTAATGTGATAAAGCTCATTGGGGTCGCTTATTTGGTGTATTTAGCTTGGCAATCCTTTCGTGCTAGAGCGTTATCCTTAGCTGCCCAAAATACATTGGCCTTGAGCTATGCCCAGTTTTATCGCAGAGGCATAATCATGAACCTCGCCAACCCAAAGATCGCGCTCTTCTTTATCGCTTTTTTACCGCAGTTTGTTGATATGACTGGTGATGATGTGACAGCACAGCTTTTATTATTGAGTGGCCTTTTTATTGTCATTGCATTTCTCATTATGACCAGTATCGCGTTAATTTCAAGCTACCTGAGTCCTTGGTTGACCGAATCTCCAAGCGTTCAAAAAGCCATGCATCTTTTGACCGGCCTTGCCTTATTAGCGCTAGCATTCCATCTTGCTTTACTGGCAATATAACTGTGGCTGTTTCCTTATTTCACTGAAGTAGTTTAGATAATGACCGCTTACCAATCCGTTCTTCATTTTTGGTTTATAGAATCCCAGCCTGAACAATGGTGGCAAAAAGATACTGTTTTTGATCAACTCATCCGCAACAAATTTGCCTCGCTTCACGCTCAAGCTAAGCAATGCGAGTTATATCATTGGAGAACAGAGGGGCGAGGGCGTTTAGCTGAAATACTCATCTTGGATCAATTCTCAAGAAATTTGTACCGCGATTCGCCACTCGCTTTTGTTTGTGACTCAATGGCGCTGACACTTGCACAAGAAGCCGTTGCACTGGGGATTGATAAACAACTCACAGCCCAGGAACGTGCTTTTCTGTATATGCCCTATATGCATAGTGAATCACTCGATATACATGCCTTAGCTATCCCACTATTTGAACAAAATAACAATCCCGATACACTCGAGTTTGAAATGAAACATCAACGTATCATCGAACGCTTTGGCCGCTATCCACATCGGAATGCTGTACTGAACAGGGTTTCTACTGAAGCGGAGTTAGCCTTTTTGCAACAACCTGACGCAGGGTTCTGACGCGTCTGCATTTATTATTGCTTGTTGAATTTGCATTGCTAATGAGGGTTGAATTCGTGCTGTTCGTTGATGATTTAGACAAAGAGCACTTCGAAAGCCAAGGTAATCAGCGCCTAAACACTGTAGTTCCCTGACATCTTCATAACGTAATGCCCCAGCTAAGCCGCATAACATGTCCTGTTGTTTCACCTTATCAATAAACTCACAAAGCTGAGTAATAGGCCAATGTTCTAATAAGTGCCGACCATCTTTTCTCGCCGTATCGACCATTACACCTGTGAAACCATAGTGTTTTAGCCTGGGTACCATATTTTGATTAGGCATACTGTCAGCAAATACAACAACAATCACAGGCACTGGTAATTGTTGGATCGTTGTTGCCATTTCTGCAAGGCAATCCATCAAATTTTGATCGGGAAAAAGGCCGACTTTTACGTAATCCACTCCTGAGCCTGCCATCGCTTCCATCGCGGGGTTAATGATCTCGGCTTGCATCGGCAAATCGCCAATTGTGGCACTGGTTAAACAGCGGTTAGCAATCAAGTCGACAATACTTGCCACTGATACTACATTTAAAGCCCCTAGAGCCCCTTCTGATGGGTTTTTTATATCTAGTATGTCAGGTAGTGTGGGTATGAGGGCTTTTGCCTCGTCAAGCGATTGTATGCTTGCTAGCCATTTAGTCATTAGTCAGCACTATCCCATGTTGCTCGATTTTAGCCATCAGCCAGCCCCAGGCTTCATTTTCATTCTCTCCAGCGGTTTTATCGATGGCTATTTTAAGGTAATCGATTTCTTGCTGAATTTTTTCCACTGGCAGCATGTGTAATCGACTGGTTAATACTGCTGCTTCTATCACTGCATTTTGTGCACGATTGAAGCCACGAAAGGGGGCATGTGTGGTTTCACTGATAATACGGCCTGTAAATTTTGCTCTGGGATCGCTGTCTTCGAAATCGACCAATTCAAGCTCAATATGTGACAATGCTTGTTCTAGGTATTGACCTTCTATTTGTTGACAGGGCAGGGTAGGCCAACTTCTGCGCCCCGTTAATGCACCTGCAAAGACTCTAACATCATCCGTGAAGTTGACTGTGCACTGACGATGTCGCTTCAAATTATTATAGGTTGCTGAAGGTTTAAAAGGCTGGATCACAATCTGCCCATCAACTTCAGTTATGCCCATTGGCGCTGAATGAGCCTCTCCCTCTTCGGATAGTGTGGTCACGATAACTTCATGAATTTTTTTATTCTGCTGTGCCACATTTCCTTCCTGATTTCGATTTCTTTCTGGTTGTCATGGTTGAGCCTTCGGCTTTTTGTTGGGTCAAATCTTGCTCTTCAACGGTCGTTGCACACCCCCAAGCCAATTCCTCATCTTGGGTATAGCGTTTACCTAATTGCCAAGCAATTTGGGCTCTGGCTAATTCTGCTCCTAGGTAAAATGCATGGCCCGTGTCTTCTTTCAGATCTAATTTTGGGTAAAAATCGAAAGGGTCTGATGCTTGCATTAACCCATCACGATTAAACATATAAATACCTTGCTCTGCCACTTTGATTCGATAATTTGGATCTTTGATATTGGATGCTAGTGCCGCAATATCTTGTGCATTATCCGGAAAAGGGCGGCGCTCATGTGCCACCAGCAAATCATTGGTCAAATCACGTGGCAAACTACTGTCTTGCTTAGCTGCATACATCATTCTACGTGATACATCGGCCTCTTTGATGGCCCGACGTGCATGCGGGCTTACTTCCGTCGCCAGTACATTGTTAATCCCTAGTTCGGAAATAATGCCAAACAACAGAGCATTAATACCTGTCGTGTCCGCATCCGTTAATTCTGTCAGATTCCCCACACCCATCATCATCTCAGCTTCAGGGTATTTTTCTCGTAACTGATGATAGCGGACAATAGAGTTGGTCAAACCAAAATGGATGGGATCCAATATGGGATCAGCAATCCAGGGCCGATTAATCTTATCCATCGCTTCCATTGCACGCTCTAATGACGCCAATGAACCCGGTTCTGCAGGCACTAAAATAGGCACTGCATCAGTTTCTTCCGCTAAATGGTAAGTTGTTTCTGTCAAACTCAATAAATAATCCGCACCGGCTTTACCGGCACGTTTTAAATCATCTAGTGCTAAGGAGTCGACACTGACTTTAAATCCCGCCTCATGAAGCGCTACTATCGCTTCTTCCATCTGAGGGAAAGGCTCTTGGGGCAAGCAGCCAATATCTATCACGTCGGCCCCTGCTTCGCGATAGTATTCTGCACGCGCCACTATACCGGCAATATCTCGCTCTGGTGCATCGACTATTTCAGCAAAAATATTAACGTCGTATCGACTCAAATCAGGTTGTTTCCTTTCTCGACCGAAATAAATCGGCAAATCTTTTACTTCTTCGGGACCACGCACTATCGCGACCCCTAATTGCTCACTCAATACTGTCAAATCACCTCGGCAACGGCCAGGAACAATCACTTCTTTGCATCCGGCATAGTGCTCAGGCTTTAAACGACGGGCAATCATTTTATCCGTCATCAAAGCTGCAACTGATAGTCCAAGTTCATGTATTTGATATTCAAATGGCAGTGGTGCCATTTCATCTAATACTTTCTGTAAGCTGGGTAAGGCAAGCTTACCCGTCAAAAATAACAGCTTGTCAGCCATTTTCTTGGTTTATCTCATCCAACCGCGATGCCAATGCTGCTAATAATTTTTCTGGATTTTCAACCACCGTTGTTGCTTCAAAAGCCCGTAATTTGTGTGTGTGCGCCAAGTCAACTTCTCTCGGCCATACTCTTACAATACGATCGGGGGCGGGTGTATCCATTTCAGGTTCAGTGTCGCAAGCTAGCACAATACTAGGGATGCGGCACTTTCCCGCTTGGGCATAGACGTTCGTCACTAAGGTATCAGAAAAGCCTAATACCATCTTAGCCACAGTATTTGATGTCGCCGGTGCCACAACAAGGGTGTGGTAATCGCCACGATAAAATAGGCCAACTGGGGGAGAGCTCGCCGCACGGTCTCGATAAACCCGGCCTTTTTCATTAATCCCTTTCGGATCATGACCATACATCCGTACTACTTCTTCGCCAGCACGGCTATAAAACAAATCGACATCCTCGAGCTCACGTACTATTTCTATGCATTCATCAAGATAATGGCCTGAGCCTGTTATTGCCCATGCTAAACGCGGTTTTTCTGGTCGTGCTTGCATTATTCCATCGTGCCTTTCTATTTGATCTTGTTACCAGTTTGACAGACTCTCATGTCCGAGTAAAAAATTATGATGATTGTTAAATACACCATATACGTAGTATTACGTGTTATATTAATATAACTATTTGTAATGGAGTTTTTATTAATGTCATCGCCAGAGAGTAATATTCCTAAGATCATCGTTGTTGGAGGTGGTGCAGGGGGCCTAGAATTAGTGACAAAATTAGGGCGCAAGTTGGGTAAAAAAGGGAAGGCTGATATCACACTAGTCGATAATACCCGAACCCATATTTGGAAACCCTTACTCCATGAAGTCGCTGCAGGGACTCTCGATTCTCATCAGGATGAGATTGAGTACTTAGGCCAAGCGAGTTACAGCGGGTTTCACTTTCGACTTGGTAGAATGGATGGTTTAGATCGCGAGAATAAAACCATTTCACTTGCTCCCACGATTAATGCTGAAGGAATAGAAATTATTCCACGTCGGACATTTGATTATGACTATCTTGTTATCGCAGTGGGTAGTATCAGCCATGACTTTGGCATCGCTGGCGTTGCAGAACATTGTTTGTTTCTTGATACCACAACACAAGCTGAAAACTTTCAAAGCCAACTCTTAGAGGCTTATGTTCGAGCTCATACACAAGGGCGACCGCTTGACGAAGGACAGTTAGATATTGCTATTGTTGGTGCTGGTGCAACGGGTGTTGAACTCAGTGCTCAGCTACATGAAGTCTCACACTTATTGGCCGCATATGGGTTAGATGAGGTCAAGCCGGCCGATGTCAAAATCAGTATTATCGAAGCTGCCGATCGCCTTTTACCGGGTCTACCTGAAAAGTTATCTAAAGCCACGGAACTTGAGCTTGGCAAATTAGGCGTTAGCATACTCACTAATGAGCGTGTCGTAGAAGTGACTGCCGATGATATCAAAACCGAAAGTGGTAAAACCATACCTGCTGCAATTAAAGTCTGGGCTGCAGGAATAAAGGCACCGACCTTCCTAAGAGATCTCGGCTTAGCCATTAATCACATCAATCAAATTGAGGTGAAACAAAGCCTACAAAGCGTGACAGACGATGATATCTATGCCATTGGAGATTGTGCCGCTTGTGATTGGGTAGGGCAGGAAGGTAATGTCCCGCCACGGGCTCAGGCCGCTCACCAAATGGCCTCCTTGACCTATAAATCACTTTCACGCCGTTTAGCTGGTAAATCGATACCTGATTATCACTACCATGACCATGGCTCACTGGTCTCTTTAGGTAAATATAGTACGGTTGGTAATATGATGGGAAATCTGTCTAAAGGCAGCTTGATGATCGAAGGCTTTTTGGCAAGGATGATGTACCTATCACTTTACAAAATGCACCAAATTGCTTTATTCGGTTTTTTCCGTGTGGGTATGCTGTCCTTATCTCACCTCTTTAGACGTAGCGTACACCCCAAAATCAAGCTACATTAATTTTGCCCAACAAAAAAGGCCCGATAAACGGGCCTTTTTTATTACTTTACTATGTCAAATTTAGATATCTAAATTTGTTGCCTGTAGGGCATGGGTTTCAATAAACTCACGGCGTGGCTCAACATGATCACCCATCAAGGTATTGAAGGTCTCATCCGCTGCAATGGCATCCTCGATTCTGACTTGTAGCAAACGACGTTTGCTCTTATCCATCGTGGTTTCCCATAATTGCTCTGGATTCATTTCGCCTAGTCCTTTGTAGCGCTGTACAGTCTGTCCACGTCGAGCCTCGGTTAATAACCAATTCACCGCTTGCGAGAAATGCGCAATAGGTTCACTACGATCACCACGTTGCACATAAGCGTCTTCGCTGAAGAGGCCATTGATTTTATCTGCAAAACTCAAAATACGCTGATACTCGCTACTTGCGAAGAACTCACCAGGAATATGGTAATCCGTACTGATGCCATGGCGGTTAAAGCTGACATTGATGCGTTCAACACCTTCATCATCTTTCAATACTGATAAGCTATAGCTCGTTCCTGTCGGTAAACCTTCATTCAATCTTGTTTCAATCGTTGAAAGCCAAGCCGTCATCGCTTTGCCATCGCCTAATTCTGGCATCTGTTCTTGATACATCAACTGTTTTAAGAAAGCAGGGTAATAGTGACTTGATAAGCGGGTCATAATGGCTGTGACCGTTTGGTATTCATCGATAAGCGCTTTCAATGCCGAATCCTTAATAGGGTCAGCAGATTCACTTGGATAAAGCGCGGCATTATTCAAAGCCAATTCCGTTAAGTAGTTTTCCATTTCGATGTCATCTTTGACATAACGTTCTTGCTTGCCTTTCTTAATCTTATAAAGCGGCGGCTGTGCAATATAAATATGGCCTGCTTCAACTAATTCAGGCATTTGACGATAGAAAAAGGTCAATAACAGGGTTCTAATGTGCGATCCATCGACGTCAGCATCGGTCATGATAATGATATGGTGGTAACGCAATTTGCTTGGATCGTATTCATCTCGTCCAATCCCACAACCTAGTGCTGTTATCAAAGTACCTACTTCAGCTGAACTGATCATTTTATCAAAGCGCGCACGCTCAACGTTTAATATCTTTCCTTTTAACGGTAGGATAGCCTGTGTGCGTCTGTCACGGCCTTGTTTAGCACTGCCTCCCGCTGAGTCACCCTCCACTAAGAAAAGCTCTGAGAGGGCAGGGTCGCGCTCCTGACAGTCTGCTAACTTACCGGGTAGACCAGCAATATCTAATGCCCCTTTACGTCTTGTTAACTCACGCGCCTTACGAGCAGCATCTCGGGCCCTAGCGGCTTCCACCATTTTGTTAGCAATGAGTTTGCTATCTGTTGGGTTTTCAACCAAATAATCATGGAAGTGCTGATTCACTAATGATTCAACAATCGTTCTCACTTCCGATGACACTAATTTATCTTTGGTTTGTGATGAAAATTTAGGGTCCGGTACTTTAACTGACAATACAGCTGTCAAACCTTCACGTGCATCATCGCCACTGGTTGCAACCTTTGAGTTTTTTGCTAGGCCTTCTGCTTCAATATACTGGTTTAATGTACGCGTTAATGCTGCTCTGAAACCGGCTAAATGCGTACCACCATCACGTTGCGGGATATTATTGGTAAAACAGTAGATATTTTCACTATAGGAATCATTCCACTGCATCGCTAATTCAACTGTCACATCTTCTTTTTCACCATCAATTGCGATGATGGTTTGGTGTACGGCTTCTTTATTTTTGTTTAAATGCTCTACAAACGCACGAATCCCACCTTCGTAATAAAACACTTCGCTATTTTCATCACGCTCATCCGTTAATACGATACGAACGCCAGAATTCAAGAATGCGAGCTCTCTTATCCGTTTCGCCAATATTTTGTAGTCGAATGTAATATGAGTGAACGTTTCCTCACTTGGCCAAAACTGTATTTTTGAGCCTGTTGTTTCACAGTCTTCGCCTTCCGCAATCGGCGCATCTGGGACACTGTCCGTATAACTTTGACGATAGACTTTGTTGTTGCGTCGAATTTCAAGCGTTAGCTTTTTGGATAAGGCGTTAACGACTGATACACCCACACCATGCAAACCACCCGAGACTTTATATGAATTATCATCAAACTTACCGCCGGCATGGAGTACTGTCATAATGACTTCCGCTGCTGAGACACCCTCTTCTTCATGAACGTCGACAGGAATACCCCGTCCATTATCAGAAACCGAGACTGAATCATCAGGATGAATCCGCACATTAATTTCACTACAATGGCCTGCTAACGATTCATCAATGGCATTATCTAACACCTCAAAAACCATGTGATGTAGACCGGTACCGTCGTCAGTATCGCCGATATACATGCCAGGTCTTTTCCGGACAGCATCCAAGCCTTTTAAAACTTTAATATTCGACGAGTCGTATGCGTTATCGTTATCTTCAGTTGTCATATTGCATCCATATTTGGCGGATTTAGAATCAATTATTGCACTTGATCGGTCTATTTTACTCTTTATATTACTTTGTTGGTAGTGAGTTGATTACTCGCATTAAATTAGCTGTCCCTGTTTCACGTGAAACACAGAAAAATTTGAATTAGACATTACCGTATCACCTAATGAATTGTCTGTACTGGTGATGAATGTTTGCACAGATAAACTCTCCAATTCGCTCAAAATAATCTCTTGATGAGAGGCATCAAGTTCTGAACTGATATCATCTATTAATAAAATACTTTTAAGTTTGCTTTTATCTTGTTGTGCCATTGTTTTTATCTGTGTCATGCATAATGCTATGAAAAAAAGTTTTTGCTGGCCTCTAGAAAAGACCTCGCCAGGCTCATGACCGTCAACTTTAAAAGTCCAATCAGCAGCGTGACAACCTGAGCGGGTATAGCCCAATTGTTTATCTCGTTCCAGCGTTTCTGTAATTGTCTCACTCAAGGTTTTATCTTTTGGCCAACCGCTTCGATACTTTAATGAAAATTCCCGGCCACTATAACTCGGGCACAATCGTGAAAAGATCGCTTCAAACTCAGACAGTAGATGTTCTAAACGTTTTATTCTCTGTTCACTTATTTTTTCACCATGGAAAATTAAATGTGGATCCCAAAGTTGGATCTCATCATTTTTTTTGTGCTGCCTGATCGCACTGTTCCGTTGCTGAATTATTTTTTTATACGATAACCAATGAAAATTGAAGCTCGGTTCCACGTGAAACAGTCCCCAATCTAGTAGCTGTCTTCGGTATTTCGGTCCTTGTTCGAAAAACTGATGGCAATTGGCGGGAATAAATTGCAACGGCAGCTGCAAGGCTAAATCCGAACGTTTTTTTAACGGTGCATTGTTTAGTCTAATTTCTAAACCTTTCGTTAAGTTGTATTGCAAGCCAATCGGTGTTTGATGATCGACAGTTTTAGCAAACACTTGTAATGCATGTTGCTCAAATTGGACCAGTTGCTTCAGTGAACGCGTTCGAAAGGAGCGGCCGAGAGCAAGTAAATGTATCGCCTCTAGAATACTGGTTTTACCCGCACCGTTTTCACCCAGCAACAAATTGATTCCAGGAGAAGGCGTAAAAGAAAGCGCGGGTATATTACGCAGTTGTCTAATAGTTAATTCAGCCAGCACTGTATGTTTATACCTTGGCCTATTGCTCTTAAATTATCGAGGCTTCACTGTACTGTAAAAAAGGCTTTCTATAAAGCATGATTTACACCTGATTGACATTACTTGTTGAAGCTTTATTATTAAGATAAAAATGTTTGTTTTATTATTTTTAATGGGATTTAACGATTATGAATTTACCCACTTTACGTCAGTTAAAATACCTCACTGCTGTAGTTTCACTCAAACATTTTGGTAAAGCTGCTGAGCAATGCTTCGTCACTCAATCAACATTGAGTGCAGGCATTCAAGATTTAGAAGCTTTGTTGGGTGCACCCTTGTTAGAGCGTACTAATCGTAAAGTTTTGGTCACAGCTTTAGGCCAAGAAGTTGCCCAACGAGCCCAGCATATTCTCTCACTGGCGGCAGACTTAGTTGATGTTGCTGAACTCGAGAAAAACCCGCTATCAGGCCGTCTACGTGTTGGTGTTATACCAAGCATTAGTCCTTTTTTATTGCCAAAAGCCTTACCAAACCTTCGTAAACAAATGCCCCAAATAGAACTGGTCTTAATTGAAGAACAATCCGAACGCTTAATTAAACAGCTTAATGAAGGTGATATTGATCTTGCTATCTTGGCATTCCCATTTGATATAGGCCAACTGGAACATACTATTTTTGCGGCTGAAACCTTTTGGGTCGCTTTACCCATTGACCACCCATTGGCCGATAGCGAAGGTATCGAGGCATCACGATTACCCGTTGATGATTTATTATTATTGTCAGAAGGGCACTGTCTGCGTGAGCACGCCTTAAGTGCCTGTAGCCTACCCTCGACGACGCAAAGGACTAGTATGCAGGGGACAAGCCTGTATACGCTCATTGAAATGGTTGCTGGCGGCTTGGGGATTACATTGATTCCTGAAATGGCTATCACGTCTGATATGGTGACCCATGCCGATATCAGTTTGAAGCCCTTACTCGCAAAAGAAAAACCCGTTAGAGAGTTAGGATTAGTCTGGCGTTCTAGTTATCGTTCTACAGCCGCGATTGATATTCTTTCCACGCATTTTGCCCAATCATTAGCGCAATAATCCTTATTCTGATTTCGCATAAAACTGACGTAATTGTGTAAAAGTATCCATAATCTCTGCTGATGTATCCTGATCATCAAACACAGCATAAACTCCGCTTTTTGGATCGACTAGAAATAGGTGATGCTCTTGTTCAATTTGATACTCACCATTCGCAAAATCTGTTCTCAAATAAAGCGCAATAAATGTTTTAGCTAAGGCTTCGATCACGTTTGTTTCAGCTTCAATAATAGGAAATTTGAAGCCTTCCTGTGCGACTAGCTTGGCTAGGGTGCCTCGCTGATTTTCTTCACTATCCAAATCAATCACTGCTACACCTACTACATCATGGCTTGCGAAAGCAGATTGAAAACTGGCTAATTTCTCGTATGGTTTTACGCACTTAGGAAGACAGTTTGCATGGCTAAAATAAACTAAAGTCCACCTATCATTAAATGCTGAGTTAGTAAGTACTTGCTTTTCATTTAAGCCAATTAAAACATCACTTATCTCTCGTGGTGGAAAGGCAATAGTACTTTGCAATTGTGCCGGTATCACTCGTTGTTCTTCGTGTACCAAGCCCGTTCTGTTAAACCACAGTACCAATAAAAAACCAACAATAACGAGATAAGTAAATAAAAAACACTTAGAATTGAGTCCTTGACATCGTTTGCGATCAGCCATGTTCGTTTTCGCCAACTATTTTAAACGCACAATCCTAACATTTTCAGGATTACTCAGGTTATGAGTGAGAAGCTATTTAAATCCACTGCTGTTGTCAGCAGTATGACTTTTTTGTCCCGAATTCTCGGTTTTATCCGTGATATCGTGATTGCACGTCTCTTTGGTGCAGGCATGGGGACAGATGTGTTTTTTGTCGCCTTTAAAATTCCTAATTTCTTACGCCGTTTATTTGCTGAAGGCGCTTTTTCTCAAGCCTTTATCCCTGTGCTCGCCGAATACCGAGAGAAGGGTGACGGTGATCTAAAATCCTTAATCGCAGCAACCAGTGGCACCTTAGCCGGCATTTTATTCATCATAACCGCTATTGGCGTGATTGCAGCGCCGTTCATTATCATGATTTTCGCACCAGGCTTTATTGACGAGCCAGAAAAGCTCGCCCTTGCAGGTGATTTACTGAAAATCACTTTTCCCTATTTATTCTTTATTTCATTGACTGCCCTTGCTGGCTCAATTTTAAATAGTTTTGGTCGGTTTGCGGTACCGGCTTTTACGCCCGTTTTTCTCAATATTGCTTTAATTGGCTCCGCTATTTGGTTATCGCCTCATTTTGACCAGCCTGTCACCGCATTAGCCTGGGGTGTCTTTATTGGCGGCGTCATCCAGTTATTATTCCAAATTCCCTTTTTAATTGGGATTAAGCAATTACCACGGCCACGATGGAACACACAAAACAGTGGCGTTAAAAAAATATTTAAATTGATGATTCCTGCCATGTTCGGTGTTTCAGTATCGCAAATCAATTTATTACTCGATACCTTGTTAGCCTCATTCTTAGTAACGGGGAGTATCTCTTGGCTGTATTACTCTGATCGACTCGTTGAGTTTCCGTTAGGCGTGTTCGGTATCGCTTTAGCGACTGTTATTTTGCCCAGTTTATCCAAAAAGCATGCTTCTGCTTCTCCCGATGCATTTTCTAATACCATTGATTGGGCATTACGCTGGGTGTTTATTATTGCTACACCCGCCGCTTTGGGCCTGATTTATTTAGCTGAGCCATTACTGCTCACTTTATTCCAATATGGCGCTTTTACCAGTGAACATGCTTACCAAGCTTCTCTGAGCTTAATGGCGTATGGCTTAGGTTTATTACCCTTTATTTTTATTAAAGTGTTGGCTCCGGGCTACTATGCAAGACAGGATACAAAAACACCGGTCAAAATCGGCATCATTGCCATGGTGGTGAATATGGTGCTCAATATTATACTGATGCTGCAATTTGCCCATGTTGGCCTAGCGCTCGCAACAGCATTATCAGCCGCTTTAAATGCCGGATTGCTATATCAAGGTCTAAGAAAAGATGGCGTTTACCAGCCTCGTGGAGGTTGGATGCGGTTTGCCCTCAAACTCTTACTGCCCAACCTTGGCTTAGTCATGACCTTATATTGGCTAAACCCCAATCTGACACAATGGCTTGCAGCGTCAGGTTGGGAACGAAGCTTAATGCTATTGGGTATTATTGCCGCTGCAGCCGCTGTCTATTTTGTCTTATTGCACTTGGTTGGCATTCGGATTCGGCAATTACTCAAGCCCATGCCTGCTGATCTTAGCTAAGACGTTAAAAGCTTTCCAATTCTAATTCTTGGAAAATACGGCCCGCATTCTTTTTAGCCAATTCTTCAAAGGTATCTAAATGTCGGTAAGCTGACTGATCAATTTGATATGCTTCATCAAGTCCTAAGTCTTCGTCTAGCAGCTTTCTAGCTTCATCCTGTAGATAGATTAGGTAATCTTTAGTTTCTCGCGTCACGGTCGCCATATCCGTTGGCTCTCCATGGCCGGGAATGACGTGTTTAGCGCCTGTCGCTACGAATAAGTCAAATGTCTCTACCCATTTCAATGTCTCCGTTTCTGGGAAGACGGGTAACATTCGCTGATGAAATGCCATATCGCCTGCGATGATGACATCTTGCTTTGGTAAATACACTGAAATATCACCTGCTGAATGAGCTGGGCCAAAATAGATCAGCTCAATAGGGATCTCTCCTAAATGAATTGTTGACCGCTCTGAGAAGCTGATATCTGGCATCACCAATGTTGTATCTAGGCCACGGTCTCTGTTATAGCCCATCATGCCTTCCAACTCGTCAGCACCATACTTTTCTATTTCAGAAATAGCATCATCATGGGCGATGATTTTTACGCCCAGTTCTCGCCAGTAGTTGCTGCCTAACATGGCATGGCCTTGGCCATTTTCCAACACAACATAACGAATAGGCTGATCCGTCACTTTCTTAATTTCATCATGTAGTGCTTTCGCTAATAAATATGAAGCGCCAGCATTGACGACAAGTACACCATCGTCACTAATAATGAAGCTCAGATTATTATTATGACCCGCGTTCTCATAAGTCGGTGGTTGTGTAGCACCTATCGATGTCCATACACCCGGCACGACTTCTATTGGCTTTGAATATAATTCTGATTCGGGGTATCTATCAGCATCCGTATCAGCAAAGCCATTACTACTTAATGACAATAAGAGTGTGATGAGAGCAAGCATTCGCATATGTTGATAATCCTTAAATTCATGAGTCAAAAGGGAGCCTATTTTTCAAATAGTCTATTCTAAGTTATCAACAATTAAAATAGGGTTTTTCGCTATTACTTTAGTTGACCCTTCACTATTGAGCAAGTTCATACGTAAAATTACGACTTCGATTTTTTGTTGTTTACGCATAGTGTAATAAAGCTAGCTGCGTGCGCAACACAGGGCTTAATATAACCTTGGTCTCATTAAGGTTTATCTATCGTGTTCCTTTAGCGTTAAGTAAGCACTAACTTACATCTCGTAGCCTTGCTGCACATACCACGGAGGCATTGTGCATAATATAACTTGTGAGGAAGCCTGGTCATGTACTCTGACGAATCTAAAATTCTTGAAACAGTTCAGGATATCAGCAGTACCATTATTGCCGAAAATACTGAGGCAACAGATCGTCTTGCGCGGTGGCCAGAGCGAAATATTCGCAGTTTTCAAAATGAAGGCCTCGGTGGCCTGACAATCCCCGTCGAATATGGTGGTCTAGGTCATGGCACCAAAGTCTTGGCAAAAGTGTGTGAAAGTATTGGCCAGTACTGCAGCAGTAGCGCCATTTGCTTTGGCATGCATGCAGTCGGTAGTGCAGTGATTGCTTCTAAAGCAACTGATTTCCAGCAAGAAAAATACCTCACACCCATTTGCGAAGGACACCATTTAACCAGTATTGCACTGACTGAAGCTGGGTCTGGCTCGCAATTTTATTTGCCACAAACACGTATGCAATATCACTCTGAATCAGAGTACAAAATTAATGGCGCTAAAGCCTTTGTACTCAATGGCGGTGAAGCGGATTCTTATATTATCTCAGCCGTTGCAGAAGGCTCTGATACGCCAGGTGAACAATTTAATTGCTTTATGGTTAATGCTGATGCCGCCGGACTTCAATGGGGCGAGCGATGGAAAGGGCTTGGCTTACGAGGTAACAGCAGCCGGGAATTATTCTTAAATGATGTCAAAATTCCAGACGAAAATGTATTGGGCCAGTTCGGTGACCAAATCTGGTATGTCTTTAATGTGATTACCCCCTATTTTTTAACGGCAATGGCTGGCACCTATTTAGGCATTGCCAAAGCAGCTATTGATGAAGTCACGAATCATATTAAAAACCGTGAGTTTTCGTTTAATGGCCGTGCCTTAGCTTCATCATCTGTTATTCAATATCAATTAGGGTGTTTATGGGCTAAATACGCTCGCTCTCGTGCATTGGTCTATTACGCAACGGAATGTTACGATATGGACCAAGATAACGCATTAATTGACTTATTTTCTGCTAAAGCAGAAGTTGCTGATGCGGCTATTGAAATCGTCAACGAATCAATGACAATCTGTGGTGGCTATGCTTACCGCGAGAAGTCAACTTTAGACCGATTATTGCGAGATGCCCGTGCAGCGCATGTCATGACGCCTACGACAGATATATTAAGGATTTGGACCGGTCGTTCAATACTTGAACAGCCACTATTAGCAGATACATGAGCAGCAGAATATCATTACTCTCTACCGGTGAAGACCTACTTACTTATCTTAATACTAACCTCAGCGCTGGCGTCTTTCTAGAACACAACGATTTGCCTCAAAATCTCTATGCCGCTTTAGAACAAAGTTTTGGTGAGCCTGATATTATCGTTCTCGGATTGAATGTAGAGGAGCCTATCCGGACAGCAGAACATATCCTGGTTTTACGGCGCGATATTAAAATTATTATCCTGTGCAAGGGTGGCCGCCAAAATATATTACAAAAGGCGATTCAGTTTTCTCCTTTTTTAAATTCCGATGTCACTTCTTTTGAATATAAAAATCACGCAAGCTTACGGAAAAAATTACAATCATTAATTGATAGTGTCGAAAAACAGCGACTTTATCGTTCAGCCATTGAAGTCGTAGAAAAAGAAAGAACCTCTATTGCACCAACCCGACCACTGGTTGCTAATTATCTCGATAAATTACTAGACCGTATTCCCATTGGGATTCTTAACCTTGACTCACACGGACGTATTCTTAACCTGAATAGAAGTGCACAAAGCTTACTCGGGCGCAGTGAGCGTGCATTGGTAAACACTGAATTACACAGTCTTTTCTCTAGTCATGATACGGATAGTATCCAAAACTTAACTCACCATGCTCTGATTGGTGATGAAAAGAATCACTCAATTGTTGTCTCGCTTAATCCGTTAGAACTCAAATGTTATATCGAAATCAGTATTTCCTTATTAGCCATCAACACAGCTGAGCCTATACTTACGGCTATTTTGACAGAAGTGACTGACAAGGTTTTAGAGGAAATCAAGCGCAAAAAAGCTGAAAAGGCCCTACAAGCAAGCGAACAACAATTACGTTTAGTTATCGATGCTATTCCAGAATTGATCGCTTATGTTGATGCCGATTTAGCCTATCAATTTAATAATAAAGCCTTTGAAAAATGGTTTGGCTTTTCCCGTCATGAAATTAAGGGTAAAAAGATTTGGCAAGTAATCGGTGAACGGCCGTATTCTGTTATCACCCCTTATATCAAAGAGGTTATGTCAGGGAAAATTATTACTTTTGAAGAGAAATTGAATTACCCGTATCGTGGTGATGTTTATATTCGCAGTTCTTATGTCCCTAATTTTTCTGATTCCGGTAACGTCATTGGCTTTTTCTTGTTGACTGCTGATATCACGCAATCTAAGAATGAAGAAGAAGGTAAACTGAAGCATATGTTAGAGGCCGCTCACGCCTCACGGATCATTACTATTGGTGAGATGAGCACCCAATTGGCTCATGAAATTTCACAGCCTTTGGCCTCCATTGGTGCTTATAGCAGTGCCTGTATTCGCCTCATCGAAAAAGATCGTGCCGATACTGAAGAACTCCATACCGCCTTTAAAAACATTTCGACACAAGCAATTCGTGCCCAAGAAATCATGCATGAATTAAGAAACTTTGTGAAAAAAGACAGTTCTCGCAAAACGGTTTCGATTAATGAACTGGTGCAAAATGCGATTCGATTCTTACAAATTGAAATCAGGGAAAATAAACCTGATTTAAGCCTCGAATTAGCTGAGGACTTACCGTTAATTGAAGCCGACCAAATATTGATTGAGCAGGTCATCGTTAACTTAGTCAAAAATGCTATGGAAGCCATGCAAGTCCTCGATCAAAAGGATCGGCGTTTGACTCTTGAAACCAATGTATGTCAGGATTCAGGCATCTTTGTTTCAGTAAAAGACAGTGGCCCAGGTATTACTGACTATGAAGCCAGTAAAATTTTCGAGCCTTTTTACACGACAAAGCCCGAAGGAATGGGAATGGGTTTAGCAATTATCAGATCCATTATTGATTCACATGGTGGTGAATTAGAGGTGCTGACAAATGACGATAATGGCACAACCTTTCACTTTACTCTGCCGGGCAAACCGGAAGACTAGGCCATACCATGGATAATATATACATCGTTGATGATGAAGCCGCATTAAGAGATTCGCTTAGTATGTTATTACGGGCTGAAGACTTTAATACTGAGCAATTCGCGACGCCAGCTGCATTTCTTGAGCAAGTCGATGACCTACCAGAAGGTTTAATCATTCTGGATCTCTGGATGCCTGGCATGTCAGGTATTGATGTCATCAATGAATTGAACAAACGTGGCGTGACACTACCTATTATCTGTATTACCGGTCATGGTGATGTCAGCACTGCTGTTGAAGCTATTAAGCTAGGGGCAGCTGATTTTTTTGAAAAGCCCTTTGACTCGACTCAATTAATTGAACGAATCAAACATTGCCTCCAAGAACAGCATAATCAAAGACAACTCGATGTTTTCACTGCCCGTGCAAAAGAAATCGTTTCCAAGCTTACGCCACGTGAATATGAAGTACTCCAAGGCTTAGTTGAAGGACTAAGGAATAAGCAAATTGCCTACAATATGGGTATCAGTATTCGTACTGTCGAGTTGCATCGTGTCCATGTAATGGACAAACTTGAGGCTAAATCACTCTCTGATGTGCTGAAAATTGCCATTGCTGCTGACTACGAAAACATCAAGCTCTAAAATAGCGTTTCGATCATCTCGTGTAATAATGAGATGGTTTCTGGATCATCTGTTAACACATCTGCAATTGCACACCGACAAGCCATTTTTGGCTCAAAACCGCGGTTTATTAACTTCGCGGTATGAACAAGTAAGCGTGTACTGGCACCTTCATCTAATCCGTTACCGACCAAGTTTCTTGTCATCTCAGCCAGTTTCACTAACCTTTCACAAGTCGCCATCTCAAGGCCGGCTTCTTGATTGACGATTTTCGCTTCAACGTCAGCTGCTGGGTAACTAAAATCGATAGAAATAAAACGTTGACGTGTACTCGGTTTTAAATCCTTCACAGCACTTTGATAACCCGGGTTATATGACATCGTTAAACAAAACTCAGGTGGTGCTTGTATTAACTGACCCAATTTCTCAATCGGTAAGATACGGCGATCATCACACAGGGGATGAATCACAACGGTTGTATCTTTACGTGCTTCAACGATTTCATCTAAATAACATATGCACCCGTTTCTAACCGCCGTTGTTAATGGTCCATCTTGCCAAACAGTGGTGTCATTTTGAATTAAATAGCGACCAACCAAATCTGCCGTCGTCAGATCGTCATGGCATGAAACCGTAATTAAAGGTCTCTTGGTATACCAGCTCATATACTCCATAAACCGCGTTTTACCACAACCAGTGGGCCCTTTTAATAAAACAGGAATATTTTCTGCTAAAGCGGTATTGAAAATCTCTACCTCATTCGCTGTCGGTAAATAATAAGGTTCATCTTTAATAAAATATTTTGAGTTGTCGATGGTATTTTCAGAAGTCATATTTATGTCGTCAGTTGTTTATAAATGGTAGAAATTTGTATTGGTAATTGGGAAATATCTGTTATCAATTGGTAACGACTTGAACCCAACATATAAGGTAAGTAATCCATCCCTTCCTTATCAAAGGTCAATACAAATGGTTTAAGTGATAATGCTTTTGCTTCATTTAAAGCCAATCGTGTGTCTTCAACACCATATTGGCCACGATAGCTGTCAACATCATCAGGACGGCCATCTGTTAGTACAAATAAAATACGTGTTTTTGCTGTCGTTTTGCCTAGCAGCATGCTCAAATGCCTAATTGCCACGCCCATGCGAGTATATTGATGGGGTTTCATTGAGAAGATACGTGACTTAACCGATTTTGTGTAACTCTCATTAAAGGTTTTAACAGGATACACCTGGCAATTACTTCGACCTGAACCTGAAAAACCATAAACGGCATACTGATCTCCCATACGCGCTAGCGTCTTACACAAGAGCCAGGTTGATTGTTTTATCATACTATTTTTCCAACCTGATGTTGATCCACTCAAATCAACAGCGAACATTATCGCAACATCTCGGTTGTTGGTGTTATTCCTAATATATACATTCTGATAGTCATCAGCATCTTTGCTTTTACTCGATCTTGCAGACACCCAAGCATCAATATCAATCTCATCGCCGTCGCTTTGGCCTCGCATGAACTTTTGATCATTAACCAATTGATCAAACGTTTTCCTGATTCGATGCTCTGCATGACGCAGTGCCTCCATATTCTCAATATCCATATTCTCAACCATATCTTCATCAATGGTCTCTCTCAAGCGACACCAATCTTTTCGGTATTTTTTCAAAGAGGTATCCCACTCTCGATAATAAAAAACCCCTTTTTCATGATGCTTAGCTGTGTGCTGCTCTTCTTCTGGCCCACCAGATGAGTCAGGAATCCACCCTGGAGGTGGACTTTTTAATACGCTGTCACCTTTACTATCCTTTAATGATCGCAAGTAACCCCGATCCGCTTTACGTGGATCCCCTCGCGTATCGAGCGTTTCTTCATCTACATCTGTTGTCGGATTTAAAATTAAAGGTGCTTTTCGTTCCCCTGTTAATTTCTGGACGTGAGCCATGAGGTCGAGCTGAAAACTCGATTGATAAACCAGTTCTGGTAAATTGACTGTCGACTCCAGTAATGCAGCGGTCAGATGCAAACTCGTCTGAACAGAATCAATATTAGCACTGGCAAAAATGTTACTTGGGTAATCAATGTCAGCACTTTCATGTAATAATTCAATATCACGCCATAAGCCTGGAAATGACTTCTTAATATATTGATCTATCCGCAACGTTTCAATTCGTGAGAAAAAACTTAAGTACTTATCACCATGATGGCGAATGCCTTCGTTAAGCGTACCTAATGCATCTGCACTTCGGCACTGAATTTGGCCCAATAATTGGAATGTTAATGCTTTATATAAGCGATGGTTGTCTTCATAGTTATCAAAATGGGAAATGCTTGTTGGGAGATATAAAACTTCATTATCTGTATAACTCACCAAGGGTGATTTTGATGATAACTCAGCTTCAGCTAACGGTAATTCAGCTTTATGGATACTATAAACCAACTTCTCTAGGGTATAAGTCAGATCACTTAAATAAACAGTGTTCGTATCACCTTCGCTTGTATAGCTGCTATAGTTTTTAATATGCTCTGAAGCGTCAGCATCATTACCAGCAACTAATGCCTGTTTAATTTCTAATAGCCAACGTTCATATTGCTTTTGTTCCATTTCTGTTAGTGCTGTTGATGCAACCTGCAAAAACTCATTGGCATGATCGTATGACAAATCAGATAGTTCTGAAGTTTGAGAAAAGATAAATAACTGTAGTGGGTGACTCAGCTTTGCCATTTCATTCGAATAATCCATCAGCGGTAAGCCAGACCCCTGGCCCATCACCAACTCTAATCGAATCAATAACTCCGTAGTGCTCATACCACCAGAGGAGCCAGTTTGTCTTGACTCTAATGATCCACTTTTACGAGAATATGACCAGCTTCTTTTACTGAACTGATCAAATTTTTCCAGCAAGCCTGAAAAAAGCCCCATACATTTTCTCATTGAATATTTAAAGTCTGCTAAGTGTGACACAGCAACAACTTTATAAGATATAGGGTTTATACGTACTTGTATTGTTTGCCAAAGACGTTCAATGTACCCAGCAGTGCTTATTTGAGGCAGTTTGTTTTTGATAAAAAAACATTTTATTTTACTGCCATGAAAAAGCCGCTAAGTTATTGTTAATAAAGTTTATTTTTCCGCTAGGGATTTATACGTATTTCCAAAAATACACCTGATCACATAAAGTGGTGCCCTAGCTCGAAACTTATTCGGCTAACAAGCTGTTGCTAGAAGTAGCTTACAGACTTGATTTGTAACAATAATTACAACAATGCTTTAAATTTTTAGGGGGTATTCTTACCATGAAAAAACTTTTGATTAACATCAGATATTGGCTTGCGCCGATATTGATCCTTGTGACACTACTAAGTGTCATTATGGGCGGTATGTTTGTTTGGGTTGGTGTCGCACTATTCGGTGTCGGTATCATCTTAGATACTATTACTATGCCTTTCCATCCACCAGGTGCAGGTTTCGATGAAAATGGTGATACTTACGGTATCCCAGCACTTCAAAACACTGTGATGTACGTAA
>Ga0228634_1000553_pt1 | contig 26665 bp, 27 predicted proteins | sample 42DmetaG_FD_190063 | JGI IMG/M metagenome (GOLD analysis project Ga0228634, IMG submission 190063) | Seawater microbial communities from Monterey Bay, California, United States - 42D | ecosystem: Environmental > Aquatic > Marine > Coastal | place: USA: California | collected 2016-09-27 | reverse complement strand
CCCTTCTGGTGATGCGTTAATAGGAGAAGTACCTGCTTACACAGTACTGGATCTTTCCAGTCAATACACATTCAATAATTCTTTTAAATTAGAAGCAGGAATAAACAATTTAACCAATCAGCAATATTTTACACGAAGAGCCCTCTCCTACCCTGGTCCAGGAATCATTCCTTCTGATGGTATTAGTTTTTATTTTACACTGCAGTATCAGTTTAAAGTGAAGAAAAAATAAACCAATTTCACAACAAACGGATGTCAACAATAAAACTTTTTATAGCAACAACATTGGATGGATTTATCGCAAGAGAAAATGGATCTTTAGATTGGCTACATAGTTTTCCTAACCCAGATCAACTGGATTATGGGTATCATGATTTTTTAAGTTCTGTTGATACTATTGTTATGGGACGTAAAACTTATGAAGAGATTTTAAGTTTTGGAATCGATTGGCCGTATGAGGAATTCTCAACATACATCGTTACCTCTGATGAAAAGTATAAAGTAACGACAAAAAATACCTTTACAGTTTCTAAAATGGCTGAAGAAGTCCTTTCTGATATAAAAGCAAAAAGCGATAAAGGAGTTTGGTTAGTTGGTGGAGGAACTTTAATTACATCTTTTCTAAATCTCGGTGCCATTGATGAAATGACATTATCTATCATCCCTATAATACTAGGGAAAGGAATTCGTTTATTTCCAAACGAACCGAAAGAAACTCAGTTTAAACTAACGGGACATGAGGTGTTTGAGACTGGAATATTGAATTTAGTGTATACTAAAACTGAAGTATAATCTTGTTGATTATTTTTAACTGAGCAAAATAAGTCTCCTTCCTTGAGGAAGGATTGGATCAAGTGTAAAAGTTGGGGGCTAATTATATCTTCCGATACTTTTTTAAGCTGAAAAAAGTATCCAAAAACAGCTTTTTCAATTTTACAAGGAACTTTTTACGTTCCGTTTCACTCCACAAAAACCGCGGATAAATGTTGAACTACATGCTTTTTTCCTGCATCTCCATTTCATTACAATTTGGAACGCAATTCCGTTCCATTTACCGACTAGTTCTGTGCAAAATTGAAGTTATCGCTTCGAAGTTTGAAATTTTAGATCTGTTTTTAAATTTCAAACTTACTAAGTTAAGAACAGACTTTAACTCATATAAATATTTTATATTTCTGAAAATCAGCATATAAATTTAAAATAAAGTAAGAATATTAAATTTTAGCGAAACATAATAACCGAAGCATATTTCGGTCTAAACAATGAAATATAATAAACAAGAATAAACGAGTAAATACCAATTATGTATTCAATAAGGTCTTTATTTCATCAGACCTTTTAAATACTATATCGGTATTATAATAATGAAAAAGAGAATATAAGCTGAATCCATATCTGAGTTAAGCTTTCAACAATCCAAGAATTGGTTGTTACTAACAGCGTTTGCGACCGCGCAAGCAGCACCGAAGGTAGTTTGGATGAAGATACGGAGTGTTTCGTAGTTTTCAAGCTTTATTGGTTTAGCCTTATCCGTCAGCTGACAGATTCTTTCGGGTTAGGCCAAAAAAATTCAAGAAAAAACTTTTTTAAGCTACACTATTTATTGCTTTCCCAGCAAGTTTTAGGTTTGATCCAAAGAAAACGATTAGATTAACCTTCTTTTGGACTAAAATAAACATCCATTTTGGCTAACCCTTTTGAAATTTCGTTCCAGTTATCTACATCAAACGACAAAGTGACAAAAGTACATGTCGGAACATCTATAAAATCATCTGTTAAATAAGTAATCAAATCTGATATACCATTGTTATGACCAATTATAAGCGCATCATTTTCTGAAGACAAATTAGAGACGAAGTCAAACATTTCTGCCATAGAAGCCAAATAAAGTTCATCTTTAAACTCAATCTTATTGTCAAAATTAAATTTCTTTTGAACTTCTTTAAGTGTTTGACGAGTTCTTTTGGCTGAAGAACAGAATATTACTTCAGGCTGAAAATTATTCATTTTCAAAAAAGAAGCTAAAACTTCACTTTGTTTTAAACCTTTAGACGATAACTCTCTATCAAAATCTTTTCCCGTTACAGAACTTGAATGTGTATTTGCGTGTCTTAAAATATGTAAGGTCAACATATCAAATAATTAATGGTAATTCAAAAAAATAAAAAAAGGCAAACCATAAGCCGGGTCCTGTTGTCCATTCGAAAACGGATGTCTATCATTTATCTAGCCCAAACTTCACAGTATGGGTCAATCGACCTACCCTCCAAGATCAGGCGAGCAGCCCTCAAGCCTTGGTTTACATGGTCTTTCAGTCCGTAAGGTTTACCCTGCCTTTATTGTCACCAACAAAGCGGTGAGCTCTTACCTCACCTTTTCACCTTTTCCCCGATAAATCGAGGTAGTTTAACTTTCTGCGGCACTTTCTGTATTCGTAAAACGAACCCTTCCTGTTAGGAAGTACGGTGCTCTATACTGCCCAGACTTTCCTCTTAATTAAAAGCGATAGACGATTTGCCTTTGTGTAAAAGTAGGAATAATTCTAATTAAAGCTTGAAAAAATATAACATTAAAACTTAAACGTAAATAGATTACGCTCATTAAGGAGATATTTGTATAATAATTTAAAACAAGACATTATGAAAACGGGATTTAATAAAATGGAAATTGATAAAATCATATTTGAAACTGGAGATTCAGAAGTTCTGATACATGCCGATATTTTTCAAGGAAACTTATCATACACTACTCAGTTAATTCTAAATTTTACTGATTTGAATGTAATACTAAATAAGATCCAAGAACAAATAGACGAAGACATAGATATAAGTAACTTATTTGATATTGATAAAATGTATAATGGGAACCTTTTATACACATTAGATTCATCAAAAAAACTAAATAAAAAGTTAACAATAGATTCAATAGAGTTTAATCATGACGTGAAACAAATAAGAGCATAGTTATAAAAAAGCTATTATATAGTCCTTAAAAGCACCCTTCTTAAAAAAAAAACGTATCTTAGTGCAGTATTAAGTACACTTTTTAATTTATTTAAAACATTAATTTAGATGCGTTTAAACAGGTTTTTTTATTTATTATTCAGCGGTTTAATTTTATTTTCATGTATAAAACATGAGGTAATCCCTGCTCCAGAACATTCTGTTGATTTACAATATTCTTTTACAGCAACGATTGATAACGACTCTACAGTATCTTTATCTTCCGACAACTTGAACTATATTTGCTTGCCAACTCAAGAGAAAAACTTGGTTAGCCCTCCTCAACTTTCAACAGCAATATACTATTCAAATATTAGTTCAAACTCATCTAGTGAATCTATTCAAATCGGACTTGGAGACATCAGATGGGATCAATCAACTGGTGAAGACCCAGCATTGTCCACTTTTAACTCTTTTTTTACAAGTTCTACAAATGCTTTCCCTCCTTACAATGATAATTGTAGCCCTGGGTTTAGGGTGATATATACTGACTCACTAGGTTCGATTTACTCGTCTAAAGCTGATAGCACTACATTTAAAAGTGTTAAATTTTCTAACATAAGACAAGATAGTGATGCAACAGGTGACTACTCAAAGTTCACTTGCTCTTTTGATTGTTATGTTTATTACGACTCTGGAACTACACCACAAGCTGGAAAAGACTCTCTAAAAATCCAGATGGGGAAATTTAAAGGCTATTTTAAAAGATAATATTCGCTAACTACTAACTAGTTTTTAACTTTTGAATGAGTAACTCATTAAAAATAGCTATAATTGGAGATTATAATTTCACTTATAATTCTCATCAAGCAACTAATTTAGCGCTTGATCATTCTTCTCGTTTTTTAGATATCGAAATTAACTATTACTGGATTAAAATAAGTGAAGCTGCACAAGCAAAGCCTCATTTTTACCAACAATATGATGGTATCTGGCTTGCTCCAGGTCCATTTAAAAACATATTCTTTCTTAATGGCATCATAAACACTATTCTTCAATTGAAAATCCCTGTCCTATTAACTGGGGAGAGTTTTAAACCTTTAATTGAAGTGTTAGCCAATCAAAATCAAATTAACCCAAATAAAGAAAAATTAATTTCAGATAACTTAGTTGATGGACAAGAGTTTGAAAGGATAAATATTACCCCTCACTCTAAGGCTTTCATTCAAATTTATGAAAACCACAATACAATTGAATTAACATCTTCAAGGTATAGTTTATACCCTCAACTAATCAAACAACTTGAAGACGAAATCATTGACATCGAAGCTTATAATCAATTTGAAGAACCTGAAGTAATCAGTTTAAAAAGTCACCCTTTGTTTATTGCCTGTGGGTATTGCCCTCAAATATCTTCAACTAGAGAAATAGCACATCCTCTTATCTATACCTTTATTAAAGGTTGTTTTGAATTAAACAAGTTAAATGAATCAAAATAACTCTTACGACTCTAAATTAGCTTCAAAATAAGTATCTACTTTTAATTTATTAGAAAGAGCTGCATCTACAGCCAATTGGTCACACCTTTCATTTTCAACATGCCCAGCATGTCCTTTTACCCAGTGATAGGTAATATTCAATCCCTCACTTACTTCTAAAAAACGTTTCCATAGATCAATATTTTTCTTCCCTTTAAAACCTTTCTTTTGCCAGCTATACACCCATTTTTTAACAATACTATCAATGACATATTTAGAGTCTGAATATATATGAATTGGAATTTTATTTGTTTTCAACGATTCTAAAGCAACAATTACAGCTAAAAGCTCCATTCTATTGTTGGTCGTTAACCTAAAGCCTTCAGAGAGCTCTTTTTCCTTTCCTTTATACCTCAGAATCAAACCATACCCCCCATTTCCAGGATTTCCTTTTGCAGCGCCATCTGTAAATATTTCTATCATTTAAAACAATATTAATGGTAAAAACAATTTGAAGGATCCCCTAATTTTATCATAAGCATAAACCCTGTGAAAATATACCAATCTTTTGTAGATGAATCTCCTCGATATCCATTAATCGAATTGTTTAAATTTTTATTAGACATAGCTGCAGTTATTGGCCCATTTTCTTGAGCTAAAACTTCAGTATTTATAAAAGTATCTGATCTAACATCATCTAAATAATCCGTAAAGGTTTTTCTGACACCAAACTCTAAATTGATTGAAATTCTTCGGCTCAATGAAGCCCTCATTCCAACACCAAAAGGTATCGCTAATTGTGTAAGACTGTAGGGGCTAATACTACTTAAAGATGAAGACTGACCCTCCGTCCCTAAAGGCTGTAAAGCTAACATGTCTCCATCAAACTCTCCTATAGGATTCATTTTAAAAACACCTATCCCAGCTGTTAGATAAGCTGTACCTTTGTATTTTTTGTGTCCAACTTCAAAAGGTAAATAATTAAACTCTACACCTCCAGAGAGTTCAAATATGGTTGAATTAAAACTTAAATTTCTATTTATAAAAAGATCAACATTTGACTCTTTATCGTCAGCTTTAACAGAACCATATAAGACATTAGCCCTCAAACTAAACCTAGAATGAATACTATGTCTAAATAGAATTCCAAGAGAAGGTTGGGTATTTTTAAAATGTTGAATTGGATTTAAATCGCCAATATAATAAGTGCCTCCACCCATAATACCAATTTCTGAACGAGACAAAAAATTATTTCTTTGAGAATAACCATATAAGCTATAAGCAAAAAATAAAACAGTTAAAATTATTGATTTATACATCTTAATAATCTGTACTTAATATAATAAGTAACGTTAAAATTAAGAAAATATTGGGTTAATAAAACTAAATAGTTTTGAGATAAAATAAAACAAGTTAGTAAAAGTGAGATCTAATCCTTAACGACCAACTTAAAACCTTTACCATGAACATTCATGATTTCGATGTTACTATCTTCCTTTAACAACTTTCTCAGTTTAGCAATATAAACATCCATACTTCTCCCGTTGAAATAATTATCATCACCCCATACTGCTCTCAAAGTTGCTTGTCTATCCAAAATTTGATTTTGGTTTTTAACTAGTAATTTCAATAATTGATTTTCTTTAGTTGTCAACCTCTTATCCCCATCCTTTAAGTGAAGAATTCTTAACTCTGGCTCGTAACTAATGGAACCTATTGAAATATTATCTTCATCATCATTTGTTTCAACTTCTACCCTTCTCAAAATAGCACCTACTCTTGCTATTAACTCTTCCATAGAGAATGGTTTCGTTAAATAATCGTCAGCTCCAATAGCAAACCCCTCTAACTTATCTTCTTTCATTGATTTAGCTGTCAAGAATAAAATAGGTATTTTCTTATCTATTTCTCTAATCTCTTTTGCTAAAGTAAAGCCATCCATTATGGGCATCATTACATCAAAAATGCAAAAATCAAATCTCTCCTTATTAAACGTATCAAAAGCTTCTTTACCATTTCTGACAAGAGAAACACCATAACCTTTATTTTTCAAAAAATTAAACAATAATAACCCTAAATTATCATCATCCTCTGCTAAAAGTATATTCGTTAATTTGCTCATTTTATTTTTTTATTATGATTGTGAAAATAGACCCCTTACCAACAACACTTTTCACTGAAACATTCCAACCATGAAGGTCTGATACAACTTTAACATAGCTTAGACCTAAACCAAATCCTTTAACGTTATGGATGTTACCAGTTGGTACTCTATATAATTTATCGAAAATTTTATTAATATTATCTTTACTTATTCCAATCCCGTTATCTTCAACACTTAATAATAGACTATTTCCCTCTTTTCTCAATACCACGTTAATGTTTGGCTCTAAACTACAATATTTAATGGCATTGTCTATCAAATTAGAAATAATGTTAGAGACATGCATTTTGTCACAGTCAACAATATAATCTTCATTTTTCTTTATATCTAAGTTAATTGATCCATTAATTGGACTCAACCTAAACTGGACATTATTTACAACCTTTTCTAGTAAATCATTTAATGCAACTTTTTCTATTTTAAGTTTCAACTCGCCTTTATCCATTACTGCACTATGAAGAATCCTTTCCACCAATAAACCAAGCCTCTTATTTTCGTCATCTATCATCTTGACATAAACTTGATTTTCCGGATCAATTGTTTTGATCATATCCTTATCGTTCATAGCTTCACAGGCAAGTGATATGGTAGAAATTGGTGTTTTAAACTCATGCGTCATATTTGAAATGAAATCACTTCTCAATTCAGATAATTTTTTTTGAGTAAGAATAGTTCTAAACATAAACACTAGAGCTATTACAATTAAAATCATTAAAATGAGACTAATCGACATTGAGGTCCACATTTCTTTTAAAAGAAATGATCCTTTCGTTGGGAAATATAAATGAAGCGTAATATCATCATCTAAAATATTACTTGGAAAAAGTAAAGTATGAAAAGATTTAGCAGTATCTAAATGAGGAGAGTACCTATTAACATGACAGTGAGAAGGTGATTTTTTTGCATTATTGTTAAAACAAATAGAACTTCCTTCCTCGTTTGTAATCATAAACTGATAATCATTAGGAAGATTATCTTCGTGCATTTCAAATTTTATGATTGAATCTAAAAACTCAATGTCAATTCTCTTTTCAGGTTGATCCATATAATTATACCTAAAAGCTTCCAGCATCATATCATTGATAAACTTTGACTTTTTAAATATTTGGTCAATTACTCTTTTATCTAATTGAAGAGACACTTTATTACTATCATTATCTACAATTTTTTGTGATTGTCGCTCAAAAAGATCTTTCATTTTCTTAACATCCCTCGCCAAGACTTTATGTTCTGCTGTCAATCCAGAAATAGAATCAAATGATGTACCTTTAATGACTAAATAATCTTGAAAGACACCATTCTCAAGGATAGATGTATCTCTTATAGAGGTTGTTTCGTGAGTAGCTAATAGGTTTTGAAACTCTTCTTTTAAGATGTCTTTATATTGTTTTGAGAAGTCTCTCTGAACAATTTGCATATACTTCCTTATATCTTCAGCCTTTTCATGGCGTATAGATATTCTTTCTAAAGAAGTAATAACTTTACTTTTAAATTGAGTCGATTTTCTATCGTATAATTGGGCAGTTTGAAAAGATTGGATAACTAGTAAGGCTAACATTGCCATTACTACTAAAATAAAAATTAAATTTATCTGAATTTTTTTCACTACCAACCATTTGTTAAAACTAAGTTAATCTAAAGATTAAGGATAAACTATAGCTTAACTTTTTTTAACAGCAGATTTATTTCGTTAACTCTTTAAAAACCTCTTCTAATGATTTCTCTTCAACCCTTAAAGTCAGGATTAACAGGTTATTAGATTGAGCAAACTTAGCGATTGACTTTCTTAAATTATCTTTAGAATTAGTTTCAAAAACCCATCCTTTATCGGTTTGGTGAAGTTTTTTAACACCTTCTATTTTAGACAGAAGACTTTTAGAAACTACTCCTTCGAATTCAGCATAGACAATTTGAACATCTTCGTTTACTTGTAAAAAAGATGCTTTATTATCTGCAACTATTTCTCCTTGTCTTATAATTACAACCCTATCACATATCGCTTCAACTTCTTGCATAATATGAGTTGACAGCATTACGGTTTTTTCTTTTCCTATCTTTTTAATCAATTCTCTAATTTCAGCAAGCTGATTTGGATCCAAACCTGAGGTTGGCTCATCCAATATTAGTACTTGAGGCTCATGTATGATAGCTTGAGCAAGTCCCACTCTTTGTCTATACCCTTTCGATAAAGCTCCTATTTTTTTATTTTGTTCAACCTCTAGTCCAACAGCTTTAACCATATCAGATACCCTATCTTTTACATCAGATATTTTATAAATCTTACCTACAAATTCAAGGTACTCTTTAACATACATATCCAAGTACAATGGATTATGTTCTGGAAGGTATCCTATCAACTGTCTTGTTTCTAAAGAATCAACATCAACAGGTAGTCCACAAACTTTAACCTCCCCCTTTGAAGCAGGTATAAAACCAGTAATTATTTTCATTGTTGTAGATTTTCCAGCTCCATTTGGACCTAAAAAACCAACAATTTCACCTTTACCTACTGAAAAAGAGATATCTTTTACAGCTGCCTGTTCTCCATAAAATTTTGAAAGCCTACTTACCTCAATTGACATAATGTTTTATCTGATAATTTTATTACTAAGATATAATTTTATTTTCAATCAAATTGAAAAGTAATCCCTTATAATCAATAAATCCCCTATTTCTTTTTCTTGTAAATTGGAACAGTACTACAAGGCTCTCCAAACATAATTGACTTAACCACGGGTTGAATATGTTTAACTATTTCAACCATACCAAAATTAGGAGAAGAAACATCTGAACAACCTTTTATTACAACTCTTTTATCTGTTAATTCTGATAAGTCAATTTTTGAAATATTTTCTTTGATTAATTTTTGTTCTAAAGAAACCTTATCGCCAACTATAAAACTATCCGTAAATTGAACTAATGATGAAGCGATAAGCATGTATGCCCAAGATGGTATGATAGCATCTACTGAACAATGAATATACACACTCTTCCCCTCAAAAAAACTCCAATCATTAGTTTTTATCCATTCCCTAAAATCTTTTTCTTTTAAAGCTAACCCTTGCCATAATTGTTCAGCAATATCAACTTCAACTATTTCGTTATTGGATACAAAATTTTCTAAATCAAGTGTTAATAAACCACTTTCAGATACTCTATTTACTATTTCAGACATTGACTTATTTTACGGATTATACTTTTTAAATACAACAGAAGCAATATGACCTCCAAAACCAAATGTATTGCTCATTGCATACTTTAAATCTTTTTTCACTGCTTTTCCCAGAGGAAAAGTGAAACTATCTTTAAATTCTGGCTCAAAATCAACCGTATTAATTGTAGGTGGCACAGTACCTTCATGTAGCGCCATTACGCATGCAATCCCTTCAATTGCCCCTGCAGCACCTAATAAATGTCCCGTCATAGACTTAGTAGCAGAAACATATAAAGATTCTCTTTCTCCAAAAACCCTTTGAGCAGCTTTTAACTCACTATTATCACCTTGCGGTGTTGAAGTTGCATGCATATTTATATGATCAATATCTTCAGGGGATATTTCAGCTTCTCGCAATGCTTCTTCCATACCTAGAACCGCACCATCTCCTTCTGGATGAGTACCTGTCAAGTGGTAAGCATCTGCTGCCATTCCCCCACCAACAATTTCTCCATAGATCTTAGCTCCTCTTTTTTTAGCATGTTCATATTCTTCGACAATAATAGCACCTGCACCTTCCCCCATTACAAAGCCATCTCTATTAACGTCAAAAGGACGAGAAGCATTTGTTGGGTCGTCGTTTCTTGTTGACAAAGCTTTTGCTGAAGAGAATCCACCTATCGCTGATTCCGTTATTGCAGCTTCAGACCCTCCAGTAATAATCATATCTGCTTTTCCCCATTTAACATAGTTAAAAGCTTCAATAATTGCAGTATTAGAAGTTGCACAAGCAGAAACAGGACAGAAATTAACACCTCTTAATCCGTATTTTATTGAAATAATTCCAGATGCTATATCCACTAGTATTCTTGGTATAAAAAATGGAGTGAAGCGAGGAGTACCATCTCCTTCACAATACTCTTCCATTTGATCTTGAAAAGTTTGGATTCCACCATTTCCTGACCCCCAAATAACACCTATCCTGTCTTTATTTAAAACATCAAAGTCAATGTTCCCATTTTTTACAGCCTCATCAACAGCAACAAGAGCATATTGAGAGAACAGATCGTACTTCCTAGTCTCTTTCACATGAAAGTGGTCTTTAGAATCAAAGTCCTTCAATTCACAAGCAAACTTTGTTTTGAAATTTGTTGTATCAAACTTAGTAATTGGACCCGCACCACTTTTACCGGACTTTAAATTTCTCCAAAAGTCAGCTAAATTATTTCCTATTGGAGTTAATGCTCCTATTCCAGTAATAACAACTCTTTTCATACTAATTTTATAATTTATAAATGTTCCTAGTAAAAATACTATAAAAAGCCTAATTCTAATTTAGCTTCCTCACTCATCATATCTTTATCCCAAGCAGGATCAAAAACAATGTTTACTTTCGAAGTAGAAACACCTTCAATATCTCTGACTTTATCTTCTACTTCTTTAGGCATACTTTCTGCAACCGGACAGTTAGGTGAAGTTAATGTCATTTCAATTTCTACATTAAATTCCTTATCAATTTTGACCTCATATATTAATCCAAGTTCATATACATCCACTGGTATCTCAGGATCATAAATTGTTTTAAGAGTCTCGACAATCTTATTTTCTAAATCCATCTTAATTATTTAAAGCAATTAATGCGTTCATTTTTATTTTTTTTATCATACTCAAAAGACCATTTGATCTTGTAATGGAAAGGTGTTCTTGCAATCCTATATCTTGTATAAAATGTAATTCAGCCTTTGCTATAACTTCAGGAGTTTCATTATCCAAAACACGAATTAACAAACCGATAATTCCCTTCGTTATAATCGCATCAGAATCTGCAGAAAACTTCATCTTACCACCTTCTAATGAACTATCTAACCAAACTTTGGATTGACAGCCTTCTATCAACCTATCGTCTGTTTTTTTATTTGAATCAATTACAGGAGTGTCTTTTCCTAATTCAATGATATATTCGTATTTTTCCATCCAATCTTCGAAAATCTCAAACTCTTGAATGATTTCTTCTTGTTTTTGTTCTAATGTTGCCATTGTAATTATTTTAGCATATTTACACCTCTTATCAAGGCCTTAATAAATAAATCAATTTCTTCTATAGTATTGTAAAAAGCAAAAGAAACTCTAATTGTACCAGGGATATTAAAAAACTCCATAACTGGCTGAGCACAATGGTGACCAGTTCTTACAGCTATTCCTTGTTTATCAAGTAGAGTTCCAATATCAAATGGATGTACTCCATCGATAACAAACGAAATCACACTTGCCTTCTCTTCTGCTTGTCCAATAAAACGTATCCCATCTATCTTGTTTAATTGCTCATATCCATATTCTAAAAGTTTACTTTCATGACTTTGAATAGCCTTCATATCCAAGGAATCTAAATAATCAAAAGCAGCTCCTGTACCTATAACTCCAGCAATATTAGGAGTGCCAGCTTCAAACTTGTATGGTAATTCGTTATAGGTCGTTTTTTCAAAAGAAACCTTTGCAATCATATCTCCCCCACCTTGATATGGAGGCATAGTATTCAACACATCTTCTTTTCCATATAAAACACCTACTCCCGTTGGTCCAAAAATCTTGTGGGATGAAAAAGCAAAGAAATCACAATCTAATTCTTGAACATCAATTTGCATATGTTGCATGCTTTGAGCTCCATCAATTAGTACTTTCGCACCAACATGATGCGCTTTTTCAATAATATTTTTGATAGGGTTTATTGTTCCAAGCGCGTTAGAAATATGCGTTACCGAAACTAATTTGGTTTTTTCATTTAAAAAAGACTCAAATGTTTCAAAAATAAACTCTCCTTTCTCATTTATAGGAACCACTTTTAAAACACACCCCTTTCTTTCACAAAGCATTTGCCAAGGAACAATATTGGAATGATGTTCCATAGCTGAAATAATTATTTCATCTCCTTTTTTTAAGGTTTCACCAAAAGAATATGCAACCAAATTAATACTATCAGTAGTACCTTTTGTAAAGATTACTTCGCAAGAAGCATTTGCATTGATGTACCTTTGAATTTTCTTTCTTGATTCTTCATATAAATCTGTTGCAATTTGACTTAAATAATGAACCCCTCTATGAATATTCGCATTTTCTGACTCATAATATTTTTGAATCGTTTTAATAACACTATTAGGTTTTTGAGAAGTGGCTCCATTATCGAAATAAACCAAAGGCTTACCATTTAACTCTAATTTTAAAGTTGGGAATTCTTCTCTTATACTAATTACACCTAAGCTTTTCATCATTTCAGTATTATTCTAGGAACAAAGATAGTAATCCTTATTTTGATTTATTCTAAATAAATGTGAATTTTTTAAAAGAAAATAAAAAAAGCCTCAACAAAAGTTAAGGCTTTTAAATATAAAATGTAAAGAATAAATTAAATCCTACCAATAATAGCTTCAGATACATTAATAATGTGGTCCCCTACTTTTTCTAAAGAAGAGAAGATATCATTATAAATCATTCCACCTTTGATATTGTATTCTTGGTTATTAGAAATATTTTCAAAATATTCTTTTTTCAACTCGTCTCTTTTTGCATTTATTCTTTCTTCTGCAACGGAAGCAGATTCTAAAGTAACCTCATCGTGGTGTGAATTTAAATTCTCAATCATGATAACAAAAGCATCGTCCACTAAATCAAGCATTGTTTTAAGGTTATTTCTTTCTTCAGGAGAAAACCAAATTTTCTCTTCGTTTTTTCGTTCAATAGCTTTAGAAATTTGAAAATAAATATCACCTATTCTTTCCAAATCATTAACAATACTGTTCATTCCTCTAATCCTAGAAGATGTTTCAGGCGAAAGTTCTCCTTCAGAAATTTTGTTAAGGTAGTTCGCAACCTCAACCTCTACTCTATCTGTAATGTCTTCATATTTAGATATTTTTTCATGAATTTCTCCTTTCACTTTCAAACTTTTCTCATACAATAGAGACCTAGTAAACTTAGACATCCTACTAGTAATCCCACCAAATTTAGCAATCTCTTTCTTGGCTTCAAGTAAAGATAATTCTGGTGTTGCCATCATTCCTGTACCAATATAATCTAAATGGAAAACTAAATCTGCAGCACCTTTAGACTTAACTGTCTTCTCAGCTAAACGAACTAAATGTGGAACAAAACCAATGAAAACAAAAACATTTAATAAGTTAAAACTCGTATGGAAAATAGCTAAACCAGTATTGGCATGTTCAGCAGGATTGTTGAAAGGATCTCCCCAATTAAAAGTCTTCATCAATAAAGCAATACCATCAAGGAAGAATGGGAATATTATAATCGCCCAAATCACACCAATTAAATTGAACATTGTATGAATCCTTGCGGATCTTTTTGCATGAACATTCCCTATCATAGAAGCAAGTTCAGCAGTAATTGTTGTCCCTACATTTTCTCCTAATATCATCGCTGTAGCTACCTCAAAAGGAATCATACCACTAGCGACAAGAGTCATTGTCAAAGCCATTGCAGCGGAAGAAGACTGTATAATTATTGTGATTAAAGTTCCAAGCAACACAAACATTACTGTACTTAAAACTGGAATATCCTTGTAATCAACAAAAAACTGGACTAATGCAGAATCTGCAGACAGCTCAGGAACCGCATCTTTCAACTCTCCAAGCCCCATAAAAAGTAAAGAAAAGCCAATGATAGCACTTGCCCAAGCTTTCACTTTTTTCTTACCTACGAACATAAACGGAGCACCAATAGCTATAAAAACCAAGGCATAAGAAGCAATACTAACTTTAAAACCAAAAATATTGATTAACCAGCCTGTAATCGTAGTTCCAATATTTGCCCCCATCATAACACCTGCAGATTGTGTTAAAGTCATCAACCCTGCATTCACAAAAGAAACGGTCATAACTGTTGTAACAGAGGAAGACTGCACTATTGATGTTAATCCAAAACCAGTCAAAACCCCTTTGAAACGATTGGAAGTAATAGAACCTAAAAGGTTTCTCAACTTAGAACCAGCAGCTTGTTGAAGTCCTTCACTCATGATCTTCATCCCATATATAAACATACCTAGAGAACCGATAAGAACTAAAAATTTAAACATACCCCATGGTCTGTCGGTAGTTGCTTTTAATTTACCTGACCAATATTCATGTTGAGAATTCGCAACCCCTACTTTAACAACGTATTTTTCACCAGCTGCTAAATTCTTCAATTCATAACTCGTTGTACCAACATCTAACTTCTCAATCTTACTCCATGAATTCAATGCTTCAGCACTTTTTCCTTTTGCTTTTATTGAGGTATTATACTTAATACTTACCGTATAGCCATTATCTTTTAAATACTGAACATAATCGTAATCCAAAGACCAGGATAAACTAATTCCTTTTTCTATCCCCTTAATATTTGGGTTTAAGATAATGTCGCTACTTATTTCAGGTAATATTTTTCTATCCTCCTGAGCACTTACACTAAAAAAAATTGTCAATCCAGCAATGAATAACAATAAAGATTTGTAGAAATTATGCATGTATTCTAATTAAAAATTTACACAAAGGTACGTTTATTAAGAACTAAGAACTTTCATTTTAATGTTAAGTAAACATTAATTTTGAACAGCTTCTCATATTAATTAAACTTAATTGATTTTGAAGGATTGATTTTTGTAATAATGTAGCTAGGAACAACTAATGCAAGAGAACAAATTACAAGGGTAGACAAATTTAAAAGAAGAAAATTAATGAAAGATAATTCGATAGGAACACTACTCAAATAATACACCTCAGGGTTTAAGGTGAAAATTTGAAATTGTGACTGAATAAAACAAATAGATAGTCCAATCGCATTCCCCCATAACATACCTCTACCAACTAAAAAAACTCCTTGTAAGAGAAAAACTTTTCTTATAGACCAATCAGTAGCCCCCATTGACTTCATTAACCCGATAAAATTTGTTCTAACGAGAATCAATACCAATAAAGCAGAACCTATGTTTATCACTCCTATTAAAAGCATTAGTGTTAGTATTATAAAAACATTCACATCTAAAAAGCTTAACCAAACAAAAATATCGCTCTGACTATCCATTACACTAGATACTTTAAGAATCTGATTGTTTTCAAATGGAAGAAACTCAACTTTTCTTTTTAGATCCATTAAAGTTTCTTCTATCAATCCCCATTCATTCATCGAGACTTCATAACCACTAATGTAATTTGAATAGCTTCCTTTTCCAAAAACTGAACTTATTATTAATTTCCCTGAACTTGTAGGAATGGAGTATACTTGACCTTTATCATCTAAAATTTGTTTCTTAATGAAACCATCTTCATTCAACAAAATGTAATCCGAATTCGTTTCAAGAGAAATTTTCAAATAAGAAGTATCTGCTAAAGTATTGTTCTCGTTTTTGCCATCAATTCTCGAATAATAATCAGAAACAATCAAACGAATAGTTGTATCTTTTTGAGGAAGAATATTAAAACCTTTATAATTACTGTAACCTTCTCCCCAATCAAAGCGATAATTTCCATTACCTCCACTTACTTCTGCTTCTACCAATAAAGCATCGTTTAGCAAGGAATCGTTAATCGTTATGTTGGATTGAATTCCCCATTCATTTAATTTTTGAATAGGCTCTATGTTTCCAATAATGAATCTTTTATCAAAATCTTCAAGACCTGTACTATAAATACCTACAACTCTAAAATACCTCTTTACCGGATTATTCTTAACAAAAAAAGCCCTAACCCTTTCTCCTATTTGAAAATTTAAATCCTTTGCAATTCTTTGTGAAATTAGAATCTCATTCTTTCCTTCTTCTGTTTTAAAATTTGGAATTCTACCTTCTAACTTGTGTTTATAGAAAAAATGCCAATCAAACAAAGTATCCACTCCTTTAAATACACAACCTTGAATTTCTTGCTGAACGTTTTCTTTACCATCAGACTGTAACAATACAGCTTTATAAGCAACAGGCTGAATGTGTTTAATGTTTCCAACAGAAAGAACTTTCTTTTCAACCTCTCTATTTCGAAGAATAGGACTAGCCTCTAATATACTTTCATCAGAACTATTTGTGATAAAAATTGGTGCCCCAAATCCAGAAACTTTTGATTTTACTTCATTTTGGAAACCCGTCACAACAGCAACAGTCAACAAGTTAACAACAATTGCAAGTGAAATACTTATGATGGATATCCTTACAATTGGTCGCGAAACTTTATTACCTTTAACTTCTTTATTAAGAATTCGTTTCGATATGAAATACTCAAAAGACAATATTACTCCATTTTTAACGCTAAAATACACAAAGCTTTTGTGCAAAAGAAATATTTTATTGTTTTTACTTTTATTTTCATTTTCAAATTGTAGCTTCTCTAAAGAAAATAGAAATCTAGCTAATGAGACAAAAAAAGATGGTGATATAATAAAGCCCTTAGTCGGAGCTGAAAGATTAACAATCTATCTGGATTCTTTAAAAGGTAAGAAAATTGCAATTATTGGGAATCAAACAAGTTCTATTGATGGGGTACACTTGGTGGATACTTTATTGTCTCTAGGAATTAATATTACTAAAGTTTTTTCTCCTGAGCACGGATTTAGAGGAAATGCAGATGCTGGAGAACATGTAGACCACTCTAAAGATAGCAAAACAGGACTCCCAATAGTTTCTCTATACGGAAAGAATAAAAAGCCATCGATCACTCAAATGCAGAATATAGACCTAGTCTTATTTGATTTACAAGATGTTGGGGTGAGGTTTTATACTTACTTATCGACACTTCATTACGTAATGGAAGCATGCGCTGAAAATAAAATTCCAATAATGGTATTAGACCGACCAAACCCAAATGCTCACTACATTGATGGACCAGTTTTAGAAAAAGAGTTTACTTCTTTTGTGGGGTTACACCCGGTACCAATTGTTTACGGAATGACAATTGGAGAATATAGCTTAATGATTAATGGTGAGAAATGGTTGAAAAACAATGTTAAGTGCAAACTTTCAGTTGTTCCTTGTGAAAAATACGTTCATAAAATACCTTACTCTTTGCCTATATCACCTTCGCCAAACTTAAGGACGGATTTGGCTGTCTCGCTTTACCCAAGCTTATGTTTATTTGAAGCAACTACAGTAAGTGTAGGGAGAGGAACCTCAAGACCTTTTGAGATATATGGCCACCCTAACTTCCCAAAGACGGACTATAAATTCACACCAATATCTTGCTTTGGCGCTAAAAACCCTTTATACGAAAACACAACGTGTAATGGCTATGATTTACAGAAGGCAAATGAATTTAGACCTTACCAAATTAATTTAAACTACCTAGTCAATGCAAGAAATCTCTTAAACAATAAAAAGCCATTTATCAACCAGTCCCAGTTTTTTAACTTACTTTCAGGAAACTCCAAACTTCAACAACAAATAAAAGAAGGTTTAAGTGAAGAAGAAATTCGAGCATCTTGGCAAACAAAACTAAATGAGTTTAAAAAAATCAGAAAGAAATACCTTCTATATGAATAAAACACTAAGCTCTTTTCGTTGAATGCAACTTTCTTGATACCTTCTAAAGAAGGTATCAAGAAACTGTAAAGTAGAGATATGTGATTTTTTAATGATAAAAAAGTTTAAACTACTGAATTAGAGCGATAATAATAACTTGTTCATTAATTTTATTACTAACAAATCCCCTGTATAAATAGTGCTAAGATACCTTGGTGCAACAATACAATCCGTCATACTGTCATTTAACTAAAATTAAATTACACTTTTATTGCATTTTTTCATAAGTTTGTATAAACAGATACAATATGGCTACGGGAACTAAACATACAACTGAAGAGAAAGCTTTAAAAGTTAATCTTACAAGAGACATATATGGATGTTTTGCAGAAATAGGGGCAGGACAAGAAACCGTAGCAAATTTTTTTAGGGCTGGAGGAAGTTCTGGAACGATAGCTTTCTCTCAGTCAGCTTACGACATGAAAGTTTCTGATTCTATGTACGGAGAAGCTTCTAGATATGTTTGTGAAGAAAGGCTCTTGACTATGTTAGATACTGAATTTGAAACAATGAAATTCAGACTACCTGAAAAAAACAAAGAGTCTCGTTTTTTCGCATTTTGTAACACTGTTGAATCTTTAAACTATCACAAAACAAATCAAGGACAAGGTTGGGTTGGAATAAGATTCCAAAATAAAATAGGAGAAGCTCCAAACGATGTTATTTTACATATCAAAATGCACGATATTAGTAATAAAGCTCAACAAGAATCTCTGGGTATATTAGGTGTAAACCTTATCCATGCTGCTTTTTTCCATACTAATCTGGATGATTTTTTAAACGACCTTACTTACAGGTTACCTAGAGATCGAATGGAGATAGACATGCTTCGTGTATCTGGTCCGACCTTTGAAAGTATAGATAATAGAATAATTGCTCTAAACCTTGTTAAGAGAGGCATGACAGATGCAACAATGTTTGACCTTACCGGAAATGTATTACAACCAGCAACAGCTCTTTACAAAAAGAATATCCTTTTAATGAGAGGTAGGTTTAGACCTGTTACAAAAGTTCATATCGACATGATTGAAACTGGAGTAGATCATTACCTTAAAGAAGATGGAGTTGATGAAGAAAACATTAAGGTTGTTTTTGAATTAACCTTAAAAGACTTAACCGCAGATGGTAAAATTTTAGACAAAGATTTTGTTGATAGAGCTGAACTTCTCGGATCACTAGGATACACCGTAATGATTTCAAACTACTTGAAACACTACAAAATGGTAGATTACTTATCCTCTATTGCCAAAGAGAAGAAAATGGGAGTAATACTCGGTATCTACAACCTACATACAATATTCGACGAAAGGTATTATGACAATCTTCCTGGAGGAATGTTAGAAGCATTTGGTAGAGGTTTTGGTCATAATGTAAAACTGTTTGTTTACCCTGCTTTAGACGTTGAAAATGGCGACTTATATGAGCTAGAAAACATCCGAATTCCAAAACATTTATTAGGATTACTAACTTTCATGTTGGATAACAATAAACTTGAAGCAATCAAAGAGTTTAATCCAAAACTTTTATCCATCATGTCAGATGATGTTCTAGCAAAAATCAAAGCAAACGCAATGAATTGGGAAGAAGAAGTTCCTGAACAAGTTGTAAAAGCAATCAAATTCTATAACTTGTTTGGATTCCAAAAAGTAAAAGAAAAAATTTAAGAATATGCCTCACATCAAAAATGCTCTTATTCGTTACAGAATTATTGATCGTGCTTTAAGGAATGATTACCGTCCATTCCCTTCAAAACGCGACTTAAGAGAACTATGCGAAGAAGCTCTTTTTGGAAGTATAGATGGGGCAAATATTTGTGATTCCACCATTGAAAAAGATTTATTTGCTATGCGAATGGATCATGACGCTCCAATTAAATACAATAAAAGAGAAGGTGGTTATTTTTATACTGAAAAAGATTTTTCGATAAACGATATCCCTCTGACAAATGATGATGTCGAATCTATCAAATTTGCTGTAAATACTCTGAATCAATTTAGAGAGGTCGATATGTTCAAGCAATTCGGAAATGCTATTGATAAAATAGTGGATAGATTTACTATTTCCCAAGACCCTAGAGATAAAGAAATTGCTAATTATGTTCAATTTGAAACCTCACTTTCTTCTCAAGGAAACGAATATTTAGCACCGCTACTAGAGGCTATTAAAAATAGTTTTATATCAACTTTTGATTATACTAGTTTCATTACCTCTAAAAAAAAGGAACGTAAGGTAGTACCTCTTCTTCTAAAAGAATATAGAAACCGTTGGTATTTACTAAGTTTTGACCTATCTAAATCTCAAATAATTACCTACGCTTTAGAAAGAATAGAAAATTTGGTTGTCTCTGAAGATCATGGAGAGAAACCTTTAAACTTCGACCCTGAACGTTTTTTCAAACATGCCGTTGGGATAACGAGTAGTGAAGAAGATCCTGTAAAAGTCATTCTTAAAACAGATAAAATTTCTGCAAGATACATTAACTCTCAGCCTTTTCATTCCTCTCAAAAAATAGTAAAAGAAGGGAAAAACAAAACATCATTCAAACTAAACGTTCTTATTTCAGAAGAATTCATTCGATCAATATTGAGTTATGGAGGTGGTATTGAAGTAATTGAACCAATGGAATTAAGAGATGAAATTACAATTCGATTAGAGGAAATGGCTGAAAATTATAAAATTTAATTTTCTGAAGACTCTTGGTTTTACTCCTTTACAATAATTGTAGAAGGTAAAAACATAAAAGACTCTGAAGCCTTCTTAATCCTATCCGTTAATTTATTGTTTAGTACAACATACTGGCATTTTTGAATACTTTCTGATAATCTTTTTATTTGAACGGATAAGCCAACTCTGAAAATTTCTTCTGCATCATCAATTACAAAGATTTTTACATTTGCCATGTTCAAGCCGTTTTGATGATACATTTCAAATAACCTTTTACCAGTTCCTATTACGATATCTGCCCCCAAATACAAATCTATTCTTTGGTGTACTTTTTTACCTTTGTCATGTGTAACAACCACTCTCAATTCAGTTCTGCGACCTAAACGTGCAAATTCTTCTTCTAATACTAATGCACTTTCTTTATCCTTTACAACAATAACAGCTCTTGGAGCATCATCATCAGAAGCATCTCCTAATTTTTGAATAACTCCAGTAACAATAGAAGTTGTTTTTCCACAACCATCCGGACCAATAGCTATAAAGTCTTTACCTTCCTTGTATTTGGATATTGCTTTTTTCTGAAATTCAGTTTGATTTTCAAAACCTGCTAACTTCATGGCTGTTTGTAATACTTCGCTAAACTTCTTAAGAGACATTTCTAGGGTAATAATAAATAATGATTACAAAGGTAGTTAAAGAAAAGTATAAATCAATATCAGATTAGGTGACTGCTTTATTTTAAAACGTTTTGGCAAAGCTCTATTAATCGAACGGAGGGTTTAAAGCACCTAAATAATAACTAATCAATAAGTTATATTCATTTTAAGTAACCTAATTCAAAAAAAATACCTTTTATTTAACCTATAATCTAAAATTATGGAGTATCAAATTCAAGAACCAACACATGAATTAACGGATGGCTATTTCACACTAGGACTTAAATTGAGTGTTTTAACCCTAGTTGGATGGATGTTTGGTATCCTTGCTGTTTGTACATACCCATGTCTTACATGGAATGGAGATAAATACCCTCCAACCTTAGTGTTTTTAAACGATTATTACATTTTACACCTTATTGCCTCAGGTATAATCATTTACTTTTTTAGTAAATCTCAATTCAAAAAATACGAGCAAGGGTTGATTACTAATTTTAAATTTAAAGAAAAAGAAGAAATATTAATCCTTACTATAATTAACACATTAAATGGAAAACAAAAAAAAGTAGATACTCCTTATTCATCCTTAAGAGTGAAAAAAGAAATTAAAAAAGGGAGAATTATGGGAGAGCAAACTATTTATCATTTCTATAAAAAAGAGGAACTTATCACCTCGTTTAATGTCATACTAACCCCTTGGAAGAAGCACAATCAATTCACTGAGTTAATCGATCGTTTAGAAAAAATTGAGTAAGTTATACTAATCCTTCAATTTTTCATTATTGTGATGACGATCTTTGTCTCTTTTTGTTTTCTTTTCTAAATTCTTTTGAAGTGCTTCTTCTAAATTTACACCTGTTTGGTTTGCTAAACAGATTAACACAAACATAACGTCTGCTAATTCGTCTCCTAGGTCTTTCCCTTTATCCGATTCCTTTTCGCTTTGTTCTCCATATCTTCTGGACATGATGCGCGCTACCTCTCCAACTTCCTCCATCAAAATAGCAGTATTTGTCATTTCGTCAAAATAACGCACTCCATATTCTTTAATCCATTTATCTACAATTTCCTGAGCCTCTTTAATTTCCATCGGTTATTTATTCTCTATTTTTTGAATCTATTAATATTGTTACTGGTCCATCGTTACATAACGAAACTTTCATGTCAGCCCCAAATTCACCTGATTCAACCTTTAAGTTGGAAACTGATTTAATTTTTTGTAAAAATTGCTCATATAAAGGAATAGCAATTTCTGGTTTTGCTGCTTTTATAAAACTTGGACGATTTCCTTTTTTAGTTGAGGCAAACAATGTAAATTGAGAAATCACTAAGACCTCTCCTTCAATCTCTTTTACAGATAAATTCATTTTACCGTTTTCATCTTCAAAAACTCGAAGGTTACTAACCTTTTGAACTAACCAATCGATATCTTCTTCATTGTCTTCTGCTTCTATTCCTAAAAACAATAAAAGTCCCTTATCAACACTTCCTTTTATCGATTCATTAATTTTTACAGAAGCTTCGACTACTCTTTGTAAAACAATCCTCATTTAAAATTCTGCTTTTTTACGATGTACTTCATTTTCATCTTCAGTCATCAATTGCACATAGGTGGTGTACCTACTTTCTGAAACTTCCCCAGTATCTAATGCTTCTTTTACGGCGCATTTTGGTTCGTTCATGTGTAAACAATTGTTGTACTTACATTCATTAAGAAAACGACGCATTTCAGGGAAATAGTGAGAAATAACTTCTTTTTCCAGATTTACAATTCCAAAAGCCCTTATTCCTGGAGTATCAATAATGTATCCTCCAGACTTTAACTTATACATTTCTGCAAAAGTAGTAGTATGTTTTCCTTGTGCATTGGATTCGGATATCGCTCCTATCCTTAACCTTAAAGAGTCATCAAGGGCATTTACCAAAGTACTCTTTCCAACTCCACTATGCCCTGAAATCATGATTTGTTTTCCTTTTATATCTTCTTTTAAAAATTCAATATCTTCTTCCTTGGTTGCACTTATTTTAAAACAAGGATACCCTGCTTTTTCATACATATAGCTTAAAGCATCCACGTATTCTAATTCGTCTTCATCATAAATGTCTATTTTATTAAACAAAATAGTCGTTGGAATACGAAAAGATTCAGCAGCAACTAAAAAGCGATCAATAAAAGCCAAATGAGTAAGAGGTGATTTGATTGTCACTAATAAATATGCCTTATCAACGTTTGCCGCTAAAATCTGCATTTGTTTACTCAAATTAGTCGACTTTCTTACTATATAATTTTTTCGTTCTTTAAAATCAAGAATCATTAAATTTCCATCCTCGTCTTCAACATCAGAAATAATAACCTCATCACCAACCGCTATAGGGTTAGTTGTACGAAGCTTACTCATCCTCATTTTTCCTCTAATTCGACAATTCACAATAGAACCATCTTCCATTTCAACGATATACCATTTACCTGTTGATTTTAATACTTTTCCGCTTAATGTCATATTTTCGTTTACAGGTAATTATTGCGTTCTTAATTTTTTCAATAAATCTAATTTTGATAATTCAGGTACAGCATGTTTGTTTATACTATCGTAAATTGGACAAGTAGCCAATTTATCTCCATAAATTCCTACCATTAGGTTTGACTTACCTTCCAGCAATAACTCAACACTATGAGCCCCCATTCGAGTAGCAATTATTCTATCTGTTGCGGACGGCCTCCCTCCTCTTTGTAAATGACCTAAAATACTATACCTTACATTATACCCAGGTAAATGTGGTGTCACTTTTTCAGTAATATCTTTTGCTCCTCCTTGATCATCACCTTCTGCAACCACTACAATTGTGCTTCTCCTTCCTTTATTCTGGGTTTTAATCTGCTCTACCAAAACATTAATATCTGTCACCTCTTCTGGTATCAAAACAGATTCTGCCCCTGAAGCAATCGCCGAATTTAAAGCAATAAAACCAGCATTTCTTCCCATCACCTCAATAAAAAAAACACGGTGATGACTACTTGCTGTATCTCTAATTTTATCAATTGCTTCCATCACGGTATTCAAAGCCGTATCATAACCAATCGTGTGGTCAGTTCCAAAAATATCGTTATCAATTGTTCCAGGTAATCCAATGATAGGGATATCCATATCCTCTCCCAAAACATGAGCACCCATGAAAGAACCATCACCACCAATCACCACAAGTCCATCAATATTTTCTTGTTTTAAATAATTTACCGCTTTTTTTCTACCTGCTTCCGTTTTAAACTCTTCACTTCTAGCAGTTCCTAAAATTGTTCCTCCTGTATAAATAATATTATCCACATCAGTGTAGCTCATTTCAAAACCTCGACCTTCAATCATACCTTGAAAACCATCATAAATACCAAAAGGAATTACCTTGTGGTGAATCGCTGTTTTAACAATAGCCCTAATACAAGCATTCATTCCAGGCGAATCTCCTCCAGATGTCATTAAAGCAATTTTTTTCATTGACCTATAGTTTGTAGTAAAGATAAAATTAATTCAAATAAATCTCACTATCCTATTTCTAAGAACGAAGTTTTCTTTATTTTTGATAGAAGTAAAAAACAAAATTTTACTCAAAAAACACATCTATGGAATTTTTACCTGTTATAATCTCTTTATTAAGTACTATTATCATAATTTATTTAATTCGTAAACCAAAAAAAGATGAGAATGATGGTTTAGTAGAATCTATCAGGCAATTGATACAAACCGAACTGAAAGAAAATCGAATTGAACTTTCTGCTGCTTTAAAAGAAAACAGAGAAGAATTGTCAAATGGTATTTCGCAACTTACTATTCGCTTAGAAGAAAAGTTAAACATGATTTCCGAAGGCTTAAACAAAAATGCTAAAGAAAACAGGGCAGAAATGGCGCTTTCTTTGAAAAATTTTGGAGACATCTTCACTATTAACGTAAAAGAATTTAATGACTTGCAGAAACAAAAGTTTGAGGCAATGGCTGTAAAGCAAGATGAACTCGTAAAATCTACCGAACAAAAGCTTGAAAAAATGCGTGAAACGGTTGATGAAAAACTGCATAAAACATTAGAGGAACGTCTTGGTCAATCGTTTAAATTGGTGAGTGAACGTTTAGAAGCTGTTCAAAAAGGTTTAGGAGAAATGCAAACCTTAGCAAATGGTGTTGGCGACTTGAAAAAAGTATTGAGTAATGTTAAAACAAGGGGAGTTTTAGGGGAAATTCAATTAGGAAATATCTTAGAACAAATAATGGCACCTGAACAATATGAAGCCAATGTAAAAACAAAAAAAGGTTCTAATGACCACGTTGAATTTGCAATAAAACTTCCAGGTAAAGACGATGAAGGAAATGTCGTTTACCTTCCTGTAGATGCTAAGTTTCCACAAGAGGATTACGTTCGTCTTCAAACAGCTTATGACGAAGGAGATATTGCAGGAATTGAAACAGCCAACAAAGCCCTTGTGCAATCCATTAAAAAATTCGCGAAAGACATTCGAGATAAATACATTGATCCACCAAACACTACCGATTTCGGTATCATGTTCTTACCAATAGAAGGGTTATTTGCTGAAGTTGTTCGCCAACCTGAAGTAGTTGCCCTATTGCAAAGAGAATATAAAATTATTGTTACTGGTCCAACTACCCTAGCCGCAATGCTTAACAGTTTACAAATGGGCTTTAAAACACTTGCTATCCAAAAAAGAAGTAGTGAAGTATGGCAAATTCTAGGCGCTGTTAAAAATGAGTTTGGAAAATTTGGAGACGTTTTAGAAAAAGCACAAAAGAAAATAAACGAAGCGAATAAAGAGCTGGATAACCTTGTTGGTACTCGTACTCGCTTGATGCTTTCTAAACTCAGAAAGGTAGAAGAACTTCCTGCCAAAGAAAGCGTTAAATTGATTGATGACACTCCAGGATTAGATTTAGAAGAGTGAAAATAGAGTTATTCAATAAAAAAAAGCCTTACATTTCTGTAAGGCTTTTTTTTATTGTGGTCCCACATGGACTCGAACCATGGACCACCTGATTATGAGCGTGAACTATAATTAGCT
>Ga0228634_1000551_pt1 | contig 26785 bp, 19 predicted proteins | sample 42DmetaG_FD_190063 | JGI IMG/M metagenome (GOLD analysis project Ga0228634, IMG submission 190063) | Seawater microbial communities from Monterey Bay, California, United States - 42D | ecosystem: Environmental > Aquatic > Marine > Coastal | place: USA: California | collected 2016-09-27 | reverse complement strand
GGAAAGGAAACCCAAACATTGACCCCGTCATAGACAACGACGCATAACTGAGGGTGGGTCAAATCTCGGTGAAAATACCGGGTCAGTTCTCAGTGACAATCAACAACTGGTGACGCCTACACCTTTGAGATGAACGTTCAAAACAACGGCGGCACTTCGGACAGCTACAATATCTCGCTGGCTAATCCGTTGCCCGCGGGCTGGACCGTAGAGTTCCGCGATGCTTCCGGCTCAATCATCACCAACACTGGCACCATTCCAAACGGGGACACCGGCACCTTTAGCGTCATTGTCACCCCCGCAGAGGATGCCGTGGCCGGGGATACAGAGGTTGATATCCAAGTTCAAAGTGCGGTCTCCGGTCAATCCGACCGTATCGTGAACGCCATCCGCGTGCGCAACATCTATGACGTGAGCATTGTGTCGGATCAGGCGGTTCAAGCTTCTCCGGGTGGGGTCGTTGATATTGCGCATACCATCACCAACAACGGTAACGTCACAATTACCTCTGGTACGATTTCAGCTTCTGGGTTTAGCAACTTCTCGGGCGCGATCTTTAGGGACGTGAACAATAACGGCGCAGTGGATGCAGGCGATGAAGTGATCGACAACTTTGACGATCTTCCTTCGGGCCTTGCTGCTGGTGATACGCTGAGCGTGATTTACCGGGTGCAAAGTCCGTCAACTGGGACTGCAGGTGTTTCTGAAGTGGCGACGTTGAGCTTGGGGGAGACACTGAACGGTACGGGTAGCGACATCACCCCCGGCGATAACACAGTTGAGGATACCATCACGATTGTGACCGGCGATGTCACCCTCGAGAAGTACCAGTACATCGACGCTGATTGTGACGGCACCGTTGGCACCTTCACCAAAACACGTCAGGACGTGGAACCGGGCCAATGTATCCGCTACCGCATTGTTGCGGAAAACACGGGCGCCTTTGCGGCAACGAATGTGGAGATTTTCGACAGCGCACCGGCCTATACCGCAATCACCGAATGTGCCGGGGATTGTGACGCGGCGATGTCGCCCTCGGGGACACCAACACTCACGAGCACAAGCATTTCAGGTACCTACGCAGAAGTGCTGCCGGGTGGCTCTGTTGACCTAGAGTTCACGGTCGAAGTCGACAACTGATACCGTCGACATAGCCAGTCAATCAAAACCCCCGCAGGCTATGCTTGCGGGGGTTGTCTGCATTTTCGACCTCTGTTGCCAATGGGAACTATCCCTTTGGGTAGGCGTCTGCCTGTTTGCGTCAGCGCCATACCCCTTCGCCCCCCGGCAAGCTGCCCCGTACGCTGGCAAAACACCCCCAATGACGAAAGCCGGTGTGATGCGTGATTGCCAAACCCGGGAACTCCGAAGGGCGGCACCATGCAGAATTTTACAAACTTTGGACGTACCCGCACCCGTCACGCCATGAAGGCGCCGCAAAAAACTGTATCTTGCGGCGCTTACTTTGGACCGGCTCATCTGCTTGCCCAATGGGCATTTCCAATCTTAGCCCTTGCCGCCTTTGTGTTCATCTGGACCGCTCAAAGCACTCAGGCCCAATTGGCACCTGCCGATACGCTGATCCGGAATGTCGCCGAAGCCACGTATTTTAATCCAGCCATCGGGGTCCGTGAGACCATTCAATCCAATGAAGTAATCGCTCGTGTGGCCCCTGTGCCCGCAATTGACGCGAGCGGCGCTATGGAACTGCGCTTGTCGCGCGGTGCGTTGGAGCAGTTTCAGTTCCAGGTGCGCAATACCGGCAACACAGATCTGGAATTTACCCCAGCCATCAGTCTGGCCGGCGATGTGACTTCGATTGAAGAGGCAACGCTTTATCACGATGTAAACGGGAACGGCGTGATCGACCCACAAGAGCCAGCCCTTTCGCAAGGGGATACACTTTCGCTTGAGATGTCTGAACAGACCAACCTGATCTATGCTTTTGCTGTGTCCTCCGGCGCGCGCGCAGACCAAAACGTGACTGTAACACTCGCGGCAACGGTGTCGCCTGAACTCAGCGCGAGCGTTACAAGCACGGTGACCATTACTGATACCGCTTTGGAGTTGAGCAAACAGCAACAGGTTCGGTTCACCGGGGATCGGACTTCGCTGATCTATCAGCTGCAACTGCGCAACAACTCGGAGCAGGCAATCCCGGCCTACGATGCGGTAGACGGTGCAGACATTTTGATTGATGGGGTGCCTGCTGCGGGTGTCTTGATAACGGATGTCGTGCCAATGAACACCATGTTCGAAGCCGTAGAGGCGCAGGGCGGCATGACTGCTTTGTATCACAGCCGTGGCGCACCTGCGCGCTCCTATGAAAGTACCGCCCCTTTATTTGCGGCTTTGATTGATGAAGTTGCTTTTTTTGCCGAAGGCGACTTTGCCGTTGGTCGCGCCGCTGATGTGGCTTTTTCGGTGCAGGTCGACGCGGGCCTTTCGCCCGTGACCATCGATAACACAGCGGCGACCTACGTCGTGACCGGGGCCGAGACATACACCCAACGTTCCAACATGGTGACGTATCAGACCCCTGTTGAGGGCACCGGCACTATCTCTTTCGTAGACCCTATCACGCGCAGCGTTGTGCGATTTGGAGACACGCAAAGCGACGCGCGCGTTCTTGTGAACGCGACGGCCTGCAACACAACCGCCAACATCGATACCGTGCTCGTGACGCTTCTGAACGCGGCCACCGGCGACCGTGAAACCGCCTTCGCGCGCGAAACCGGGGGGGATACCGGGGTCTTTGAAACTGCGCTGATCCCCCTTGCGGAAATGATTGAGACTGTTGCGGGCGACTCTGTGGTTTCGGTGAATGTGGCTGATACCGTGGAAGCCAGCGCGTTTTGCGGGATCAGCCGCATGAGGACCAGTTTGCAGATGGGCAACGCCCGGACCGTGTTCAATGCGATGAACAACACACCGATTGAGGATATCACGGTTGTCTTGCTGGATGCCGTTAGCGGCGCCGAAGTCGCTCGGACAGTTAGCAACCAGCAGGGGCTTTATGCTTTTGACAGGATTGCGCCGGGTGAGTACCGCTTTGACATCGAAAATGCGCCGCAGTGGCGTTTTCCCACCGTGCGCCCAGCCTTGCCCGGGTATGAGCGTACCGTGACACCCGCTGGTCGTGGGGCGCCATTCACGCATGATGGCGGAAGGGTTTACGTTTCGGACCTGCCGCTCGACCCATTTTATGCGACCCCACTCGCCCTGACCAAAACCGCACAGCGGGATGTGGTCTCAACCGGTGAATTCCTGCGCTATAGCCTCGATGTTTCGAACAACATGTATCAGGCGCTGATCAACGCTGAGGTTGCGGACACGCCCGACATGGGGCTCAGCTTTATCGAAGGATCTGCCCGCCTTGACGGTCAGCCGATTGCTGATCCGACTGTGGCGCCTGACGGCAAGCTGACATTTGATCTGGGCAATCTGATGCCGATCTCTAGCCAAGAGTTGACGTATCTGACACGCATTTCCGCGGCTGCATCTGAAGGCGCGCTCGAAAACGCGGCTATCCTGAGCGGCAATCAAGCGGGGGCAGGGACGCTACGCCAATCGCCACCCGCTCGTGCGATTGTCGAGCTGAGCAATGGCTCGGGCGTCTTCGCACGCGAGGGCACGATCATTGGCACCGTTTTCATGGATTGTGACGGCAATGGCCTGCAAGGCGATGCATCCGAACCGGGCATTCCTGGTGTGCGGCTGGTGACCCAAGACGGCCTGTTTGTCGTGACCGACAGAAACGGCAAATACTCACTGCGCGGTCTGCGTCCGGTGACCCATGCACTGCAAATCCAACGTCAAACCCTGCCAGCCAACGTAAAGGTCGCAGTGACACGCACCAATGATCTGCGTGTCGGTGGATCACGGATTGTGCCATTGCGGCGCGGTGAATTGCGGGCTGAGAACTTTGCAGCCGGCATGTGCACCTCAGCGACCCTCGATAGTGTTGCAAAGCGCCGCGCCCAATTTGATGCGGAAGGCAATTCCGGCCTGTCCCGCCCTCGGGCGCTCGGCTTTAATCAAGACGGTCGTCGCACTGTGACTGCCCGTTCTGAGGCGGGTGCGGCGACATCCACCCAAATCATCGGCGACACGGTGCAAAAGGACACATCCACTGAGGTGGCATCGACAAACGCGGCCCGCGCGCAAGCAACGCTTGAGCAACTGGTGGAAACGTTGGACCCCGCGATCGGTTTCTGGGACGTGCCCGAAACTGGCGCGGTCGCGTCGCGTACGCATAGTTTTCGTGTCAAAGGGCCTGCCGATCTGTCCCTCAAGGTTCTGATCAATGGCACCCCTGTTGCACAAGACCGCGTGGGTGAGCATGCCTTGTCCCGGACGCGCAACGTGCAGATCACCCAATTTGTTGCGACCAAGCTGCGGGCGGGTGCGAATACGCTGACATTGATTGGCCGTGATGGCTTTGGGATCGAGCGGCAGCGCACCTCTATCACGCTTGTTGCACCGGGCGAGCCCGCAAACATCGACATTGTGGTGCCGAAAATTGCCAGCGCCGATCCCAATACGCCGATCCCTGTTGCGATCCGCATCCTTGATGCCTCTGGTATGGTTGTGCCCGCGTCTGCGGTGGTCACGCTTCAGGCGCGGAATGCGCGCTGGGATGTCACGGACATCCGCCCCGAAACACCTGGCCTGCAAACGTTCATCGACAACGGTGAAGCGATTGTGAACTTGATCCCACCCCAAGCCTCCGGGCCTGAAACCATTGCTGCGATCAGTGGCTTTGGCAAAGCCGAGGCCAAGGTGACCTTCACGCCCAATTTGGAAGACCGCATTTTGGTCGGTGTGATCGAGGGTGCCGTGGCCTTGGGCAGCGGAGCTAATGGCTCACTGCTGCAAGCGGATCGTTTCAGCCATTTCGAAGATACGACAACCGGTCTGAACGGGGCGCTTTACTACAAAGGGGCGATCGCTGGATCTGCCTTGCTCACCCTGCGCTACGATTCTGATGGCGACACCGAAGATCGCCTTTTCCGCGATATCGACAGCGATGCGTATTACCCCGTCTATGGTGATATCTCCGAGACAGGTTTTGACGCGCAATCGTCCAGCAACCTGTTTGTCAAAATTGAGCGCGGTCAGTCCTATATGCTTTATGGTGACATCGCGATTGAACCAAAATCCACAGCCCTCAAATTGGGTGGCGAACGCCGTGTTGCCACCGGGACAGAGGTGTTTTGGGAAAATGAACGGCTGTCGGTGTCCGCTTTTGCGGTGCAAACGGATCAGACCCAAAAGGTGGCTGAGATTGCGGGGCGCGGCGTGTCTGGACCCTACGATCTGGCATTGGGCGGCTACGTGACAGGCTCTGAGCGGGTCGAAATCCTTGTACGGGATGCTGACGGTGGAGATATCTTGTCCACGACGCCTCTGCGTCGTGGTACCGATTACCTGCTGAACTATTTCACCGACACGATCACCTTTGACATCCCGCTGCGTCAGTTTGATTTCGATGGCAATCCGGTTTCTGCCCGCGTGACCTATGAGGTGAAGGCCGATCAAGCCGAGCGTTACTGGCTTTACGGCGGAGAGGCCGCCTACCAGCTGAACGATAATACCGAAGTCGGTGTGCGTGTGGTGAACTCTGATGGCACGCGTGGCCTAGACACACGGAACCGGCTGCGGGCTGCATACGTCCGCCAGTCGCGCCTGAACGGCGGCGTCTGGGAGGTTGAAATCGCGCATAGCGAAGATGGTCTTGGTGAAACCGATCAGGCAGCGCGCCTGTTCTATGAGCGTAAAGACGGCCAGAACCGCCTGCAATTTGAGGCAATCCATGCGGGCCGCAACTTTGATGCGGGCGATGGGATCACGCGCGCCGGTGCCTCTCAGGTGCGGTTGTCTTTTGACACCGAATTGAGCGCACGCAAAACATTTGGCCTGAGCGCGGAATACACGCGGGACCAAGTGCGCGATACGGACGACATGACGTTCGAAGCTCTCTATGGGCACCGCTTCAATGACGGCTTCCTTGGGGAGTTCGGTGTGGCCGTTTCACGCGATAGCCGTGCCACGGGGACGACAAATGAGACGGCCATCACCTTGGGCGGCGTTTGGACGCCGATGGATCAACCCGGCACCCGGGCAGAAGCCCGCCTCCATCTGCCGGTGGCTGGAAATGGCACGCAGGACACCAAGCTTGTTTTTGGCGTGTACCGCGATTTGGAAAATGGCGCGCGCACCTTTGAGGAAGCTGAACTGATCTTTGAGCCGAACGGAATGTCTACGCGTGTACGTGTCGGCGGCGAGTATAGGTTCAACGATTGGCTTTCGGGGGCGACAGAGCTGACCAAGACTGCGTCCGAAGTCGAAGAGACCGTGATCCAGAACCTGGATATGGGTTGGGACGTTGGCGAAGCTTGGACGATCCGTGCAGGGCTGGAACATTCTCGCAAAGTCGAAAGCGGCGATGACGCCCTGACCAGCTTGGCTTTGGGGCTCAAGTGGACCGGCCCTGAGAAGCGGTATGTTGGTGATGCGGATTTTGACACAACGTGGGAAGACACCGGCCGCACCCATTACACCAGCGTTGGTTTCGCCACGCAGGCCACACCAGATTTGGCCATCCTCGCGCGTGGGCGCGTCGCGCTGGATAACCGCAATGACACGCGCGTGCTGCGTACTCGGGCGCGGGTCGGGGCTGCATATCGTCCGATCGCGGACCCACGGCTTGATGTTTTGGCGTGGTATGAGGCGCAGATCGAAGACCGGGGCGAGCGCACCGAAACGCACCTTTGGTCCGTGGACGGAAGCTTTGAAGCGACAGATGATCTGCGCTTGAACGGAAAATACGCTGGCCGCCATCAGCGCGCGGACATTCAAGGTAGCCCGACTGCCAAAGCAACGACGCAGTTGGCGCAGGCGGGTCTTGCGCTGGACTTCTGGAAGGACCTTTTCCAACTGGGTGTGAATGGTGCGTATCTTTTCGATGACGCGGGCAATTCCAGCCAAGGGTTGGGTCTTGAGTTGGGCTTTACGCCCTCAGAAGGCACGCTGATGGCGCTGGGCTACAATCACAGCAGTGGCCAAGTTTCGGGCCAGTCGGAGTTGTACCAAGAGGGTGCATACCTGCGGCTGACTCTGCTCTTGGGTGAAGGGCTCGCGTCTGCGCTGGACAGTTTTTGGAACAATTGACGGTGGCGCTAGGCGAGTAAGCCTAGCGGCTGATTTCAGGGCGCGAAGCTAAAGGGCTGAGCCGGTGTGAGCGGGCAGGGGCACGACCCCAGCAGCCTGCCTTAGCGGGTGCGGGCCGGTTCGCTCATCTGTTGTGCCGCCGCTTAGCATGCGTTTGCGTAGTTCGGTGCTCGTTGTCATTTATGCTTTTTACTATTGGACTGCACTTGGACTTGAACCTTGGTCAATCATCCCTAATTGTTCCTTATTGCGATCCGTTCGCAACTTCGGCCTGCCTATTTGCAAATGCTTCTTAAAAACACTATGATCCATGCGACAGGAGAGACAATGTTCCGACTGACCTCAGCGACCCTCGCTCTTGGCCTCATGGCCGCCCCGGTTTTCGCAGATGATAAGCTAAAGGTGGTGACAACCTTTACCGTGATCGCGGATATGGCCGCGAATGTTGCGGGTGACGCGGCAGAGGTGGTTTCGATCACCAAGCCCGGTGCGGAAATCCACGGCTATCAACCCACGCCCGGTGATCTGCGCCGCGCAGTCGATGCGGATTTGATCCTTTGGAACGGTCTCAATCTAGAACTTTGGTTCGAACAATTCCTTTCCAACCTCGGGGATATCCCATCAGTCACAGTCTCGGACGGGATTGAGCCTATCGCGATTGCAAGCGGCTCATATCAGGGCAAAACAAACCCCCACGCTTGGATCGGCGCGGATGCGGCGATGGTTTATGTTGATAACATCGCCGCGGCGATGGCCGACGCGGACCCCGACAATGCGGCGATCTATACGGCAAATGCTGCCGCCTATAAGGCAGAGATTGAGGGCGTCCTCGCACCTTTGCGCGCTCAGTTGTCCGAGGTCGAACAGGACAAACGCTGGCTCGTCACCTGTGAGGGCGCCTTTAGCTACCTTGCCCGCGATTTCGGCCTGCAAGAACTGTATCTGTGGCCCATGAACACCGACGCTGTGGGCACACCGCAGCAGGTGCGAGCGGTGATCGATGGCGTGCGGGCAAATGATATTCCCGTCGTTTTCTGCGAAAGCACGGTGAATACCGCCCCGGCCGAGCAGGTCGCGCGCGAAACGGGGGCTAAGTACGGTGGCGTTCTGTTTGTCGACAGCCTCAGCGAACCGGACGGTCCTGTGCCCACGTATCTGGATCTGCTGCGCGTCACTTCTCAAACCGTTGTGAAAGGTCTGACCGCCGAATGACATCTCCCAATGCCCCTTTTGACCAATCGGGCATTTGTGCTCGGGATGTCACTGTCACCTACCGCAACGGCCATACGGCGCTGCGTCACGCAAGCTTTGAGATACCGCGCGGCACGGTGACGGCCTTAGTCGGGGTCAACGGGGCGGGCAAATCCACGCTCTTCAAGGCGATCATGGGGTTCGTGCCCGCTGCAAGCGGCACGATCACCCTGATGGGGCGTACGGTGAAACAGGCGCTCAAAGACAACATCGTGGCCTATGTCCCCCAAGCCGAAGAGGTCGATTGGGCTTTTCCGGTGTTGGTCGAGGATGTGGTGATGATGGGCCGCTATGGCCACATGGGCATGCTGCGCCGGGCGCGCGCTGCGGACCACGCCGCCGTGACCCAAGCGTTGGAGCGTGTGAACATGCTCGACTACCGTCATCGTCAAATCGGTGAATTGTCGGGTGGTCAGCGAAAGCGTGTCTTTCTAGCCCGCGCCTTGGCGCAAAACGGGCAAGTCATCTTGCTCGATGAGCCGTTCACCGGTGTGGATGTGCAGACCGAGGAACAGATCGTCAAACTACTGCGCGAGTTGCGGGATGAGGGGCGGGTGATGCTGGTCTCGACCCATAACCTTGGGTCAGTACCAGAGTTTTGTGATCGGACGGTCCTCGTTAAGGGCACCGTGCTGGCCCATGGCCCGACCGAGACGATTTTCACTCGCGCGAACCTAGAGCGCGCGTTCGGCGGTGTGCTGCGCCACTTTACCTTGGGTGGGGATGAGCTGCACGACGACGATGACGGGCGCGAGGTCCGGATCATTACGGACGACGAACGGCCCTTTGTGATGTACGGCGAACGCGATGCGGAGCCTCCGGCCAAAGAAGCCGAAAAAACTGCGGGCAAGGCCTCAAGCGATGCTTGAACCCTTTGCATACAGCTACATGGTCAATGCCATGTGGGTGAGCGCGCTAGTGGGGGCGGTCTGTGCATTCCTGAGCGTTTATCTGATGCTAAAGGGCTGGTCGCTGATCGGCGATGCGCTGTCCCACTCGGTCGTGCCGGGGGTGGCGGGGGCCTATATGCTGGGCCTTCCGTTCGCATTTGGGGCGTTTATCGCAGGTGGCTTGGCGGCCGGCTCGATGTTGTTTTTGTCCAACCGCTCTGGCCTCAAATCCGATGTGATTATCGGGATTATCTTTACGGGGTTCTTTGGGTTGGGGCTGTTCATGGTTTCGCTCAACCCGATCGCCGTGTCGGTCCAAACGATCACGATGGGCAATATCCTCGCGATCACACCCGAAGATACGCTGCAATTGGTGATCATCGGGGCGGTTTCCCTGACGGTGTTGCTGGTCTTGTGGAAGGACCTTTTGGTGACATTCTTTGACGAAAACCACGCACGATCCATCGGATTGCGGCCGGATCTGTTGAAGGTGATTTTCTTTACCCTGCTGTCGGCCAGCGTTGTGGCCGCGATGCAGACTGTTGGGGCGTTTTTGGTTATCGCAATGGTCGTGACGCCGGGCGCGACGGCGTATCTGTTGTGTGACCGGTTCGAGCGGCTTTTGATGACGTCTGTGTCTATCGGAGCTGGGACCAGCTTTGCCGGGGCATACGTGAGCTACTTTCTGGACGGGGCCACGGGCGGCATCATCGTGGCGTTACAAACGCTTATCTTCCTCGTGGCATTCGTCTTTGCGCCGAAACACGGGCTTTTGGCATCGCGGGCCAAGTCGCGTGCAGCGTTGACACGTCCCATCGAGGACCCGGTCCACGTAGGCATCGATGCGCGGCTAGAGGCAAGCAAATGATCGACACGATCCTTCTGCCCTTTCAGTTCGCCTTTATGCAAAAAGCCTTTTGGATTGCGCTTTTGGTGGCGCCTCCGGCCGCGATGCTGTCGTGTTTTTTGGTGCTCAAGGGCTGGGCGTTGATGGGCGACGCGGTGGCGCATGCCGTCCTGCCGGGCATTGTGTTGGCCTACATCGCGGGGTTGCCGTTGATTTTGGGCGCGTTCATCGCGGGCATGGGGTCGGCTGTATTGACGGGCTATTTGGCTGAAAACAGCCGCGTTAAACAGGACACGGTAATGGGGGTCGTGTTCTCGGGATTTTTCGCCGTTGGGATCATTCTGTTTGTGGCATTCCCGTCGGACGCGCACCTTGACCACATCCTCTTTGGCAACATGCTGGGTGTGGGCACGGCTGATTTATGGACAGCGGGGCTGATCTCGGCCGGGGTGTGTGCGGTGCTGTTGGTAAAGTGGCGGGACCTGTTGTTGCATGCCTTCGATCCGGCGCAAGCACAGGCCATGGGGCTGCCTGTGAAGGTCTTGCACTACGGGTTGTTGACGCTTTTGTCGCTAGTGATTGTGGCGATGTTGTCGTCGGTCGGGCTGATCCTTGCGATTGCCTTGTTGATCACACCGGGGGCAATTGCATTTCTGGTGGTGCGCAGCTTTGGCGCGATGCTGGTTGTCTCCGTCAGCGTCTGCACCTTGTCGATGATCGCGGGTGTATACGCGAGCTTCTTTATCGACGTGGCCCCTGCGCCCACCGTTGTCTTGATCCTGACGGCATTGTTCTTGGTGGCCTTCACATACCGTGTTCAGGCCACCAAAGCTGCGTCGCGTCGGGCTTAGACGTTCTGGATTTGCAGAGCGACTGGCGCGCCTACAACCGTCGCGATCTGTGTCAGCGCGCTTACCGCACGGTCCAAATCATTGGGCGCGCAGGCGTGCGTGACGATCAGCACGGGCGCCGTATCCGCGTCGGAGTGATCATACTGACGCATCCGGTCGATCGAAATGCCCGAGTTGCCCAGCGTGGTGGCGACCTGTGCCAGCGCGCCGGGTTCATCGCACAGCGTCAGGCGCAGATAATAGGGGCAGGGCGTGGCCGATACGGCAGGGGCCGCTTTGGCCAAGGATGCGACGGGTTGGCCAAACACGGGCAGATCAATGCCGCGCGCCAGATCACACACATCAGCCATGACCGCGCTGGCCGTAGGGCCTTCGCCGGCACCCGCGCCGCGCATCACGATCTGGCCGACCGCGTCGCCTTCGAGGACGACCATGTTGGTGCCCCCCTCCAACTGGCCCAAGGGTGAGCTGGCGGGCACAAGGCAAGGGCGCATGCTTTGCTGTAGCCCAGCGTCGGTCATCTGGGCCAGCCCCAACAGCTTGATCTTATAACCCATGTCAGCGGCGCGGCTGATGTCTTCGATGGTGATCGCGCCGATCCCTTCAAGGGCCACGGCGTCGAAATCGACCTGCGTGCCGAACGCGATGCTGGCCAGCAGGGCCAGCTTGTGGCCCGCGTCGATGCCGCCCACATCTAGGTTAGGATCAGCCTCCAAGTAGCCCAAATCATTGGCTTCTTGGAACACGGTGTCATAGGGAAGGCCTGCACTTTCCATCCGGGTGAGGATGTAGTTGCAGGTGCCGTTCATGACGCCCAACACACGGGTCATTGCGTTTGCGGCCAGCCCCTCTGTCAGGGCTTTGACGACTGGGATACCGCCCGCGACTGCCGCCTCAAACCGGATTTGCGCGCCGTTTGCCTCGGCCAATTCAGCCAACGCCTGACCGTGAACCGCCAAGAGCGCTTTGTTCGCGGTGACAACGCTTTTGCCCAAGGAAAGAGCAGCCTCAGTGGCGGCTTTGGCGGGGCCGTCTGTGCCGCCCATCAATTCAACCAGCACGTCCACATCATCGCGTTTCGCGAGGGCGACGGGATCATCCTCCCACGCGTAAGCAGAGATATCGATGCCGCGATCCTTGCTGCGCGAACGCGCGGACACTGCGGTGATTTCAATTGAAGTGCCGGTGCGCGCGGACAGCATTGCGGCGTGGTTTTGGACGATCTTGACCGTCCCGGTGCCAACCGTTCCCAAACCTACAACGCCTAGTCGAAGAGTGTCTTTGCGCATTGGAGGCTCCATGGTGTGTTTTGCGTTAAACCGGAGATAGCTCAGCCGCTTCTGGCGTGCAATGCGCCTTGGTTAAAGAGCCGCCTCACGGAGCGCATCGGCGCGCGATTGTAGGGCTTGACGGCGAGTATCCAGATCAACCGGCGCAGATGGCGCGGGGAGGGCAGCTTGGGGCATGTCATTCGGGGTCTCTGCTGGGGGCAGAGTGGCCAAAAGGGGCGCAAGAGGGATCAGTTCTGGGTAACCCGAGGCCTGTGCTGCGGGCGAAACCGTCGATGAAACGTCGGGCAAGTCTGCGCAACCGCTCAGCACTAAGGTGAGGGACAACAGAATGGGGGGTGTGCTGCGCAAAACTCATGCTCCGGTGGTTGCGCGGCCAAAGTATGGGGGGCACGCCCCCCACGCAAGGGGCTTAGGTCCGCCTGCGTCGCGCCCATCCCAAAAGGCCGAGGGCTGCGAGCAGAGCCGCCCCCGAGGCTGGCAGTGGCACAGGTGCGACCGGATCGGCAGGAACCGGTGCCAGCCTCGTGATTGGAAATACACCTGAGGCAGAGGTAATGGTCACTCCACTTGTCACCTCAACACCCAGTTGCGATTTCATCGATAGCGACGCGCCGGACAGATCACCCGGCATATCCGTGGACACAAAGGCATCCACCCGCTGCATCCAGCGCATATTGAACGTGTAGGGCGGGCCAAAGGCGTCCTCTGGGATGACATTCAGATGCAATTCCAGTCGATCATATTTGAAGGCATTCGGCCCCAATTCCGGCGCGGCCTTACGCTCACCGGATCGGACCATTGGGCCTCTGCCCGGGGAAACCGCGTCCGGCGCATACATGCTCATGGAGGCTGCACTGGTGTTAGCAGGCTCATATCCATGGGACGTGCCCGTTATATCCATGAAAAATGTAATGTCGCCCACACCGGAGAGCGTGAAGGTATCCACCATCGCGATCATACCGCCGCCGCCAGTGTCACATGTCGCGCCACCGGCCACACAATAGTCGCGGAAAATGAGGCCATAGGCGTTGGTCTCAATCGTGCCTGCCCCCGGGTCCACGCGTGCGCCCATCGTGCCCCAACCGGTTTCGCCCGAGGCATTCACATAGGTGCCTGAGCTGTCGTACATGATGTCGTTATTGTACCAATTGTATTGCACACCTTGGTTGTAACCGTAGATCGACGCATAGGTTGTGACAGCTGTCGCATCTTGGGCGATCAGTGAAAAAGCAGTGGCTGCGATGCATCCGCGCGCCAGACCGAAAAAGCGCATTTATTCTAATCCTTAATAAAGGCTTAAGTAGTGGCATATTTTTGCCATTCGATCAATGAATCTGGTGGATGTAGAGCGCGCCAAAAGCGGGCGGTACGCCCGTTGTGCAGGTGAACAGACGTGCCAGATGCCGCGTAAAGCTCAAAGCATGAGCAGAAAAAAGCCCGCTCAACATCTCTGTCGAGCGGGCTTGGTTTTTGTGACAGGTCTGCGGAGATATCCCGCCGAAGTCTGACTTAGAGGTTGGGATAGATCGGGAAGCGATCGCACATCGCTTGGACGCGGGCGCGTACGCTGGCTTCGACCTCTGCGTTGCCGTCTTCGCCGTTTGCCGCAAGGCCGTTCACAACCTCAACAATCAGATCGGCGATTTCGCGGAACTCAGGCTCCCCAAAACCACGTGTGGTGCCCGCAGGTGTTCCAAGGCGGATGCCGCTGGTGACCATTGGGCTTTCGGTGTCGAACGGGATGCCGTTCTTGTTACAGGTGATGTGGGCGCGGCCGAGGGCTTTCTCAGTGGCGTTGCCTTTGACGCCTGCGGGGCGCAGGTCGACCAACATCAGGTGCGTGTCGGTGCCGCCGGTGACAATATCAAGACCACCTTTGATCAACTGATCCGCAAGCGCCTTGGCGTTCGCGATCACTTGGGTCTGGTACTCTTTGAAGCCGGGCCGCAGGGCCTCACCAAAGGCCACGGCCTTGCCTGCGATCACATGCATCAAGGGGCCGCCCTGAATGCCGGGGAAGATCGCCGAGTTGAACTTTTTCGCCAGATCCGCGTCGTCCGTTAGGATCATGCCGCCACGGGGGCCGCGCAGCGTTTTGTGCGTGGTCGTGGTTGCCACATGCGCGTGCGGGAAGGGCGAGGGGTAGTGGCCCGACGCCACGAGGCCTGCAAAGTGCGCCATGTCGACCAGCAGGTAGGCGCCAACGCTATCGGCAATTTCGCGCATCCGTGCAAAATCGATGACCCGTGGGATGGCCGAACCACCAGCAATGATCATCTGAGGTTTGTGCTCAGTCGCAAGCGCTTGGACTTGGTCGTAGTCCAGCAGCAGGTCGTCTTCGCGCACACCGTATTGGATGGCGTTGAACCACTTGCCCGATTGGTTGGGCTTGGCGCCGTGGGTCAGGTGACCGCCTGCATCAAGCGACATGCCAAGGATGGTGTCGCCGGGCTTTAGCAGAGCCTGGAACACACCTTGGTTCGCTTGGCTGCCAGAGTTGGGCTGTACGTTTACAAAGCCACAGCCGAACAATTCCTTGGCACGGTCCCGTGCAAGGTTCTCGGCCACGTCGACGTATTGGCAGCCGCCATAGTAGCGGCGTCCGGGGTAGCCTTCGGCGTATTTGTTGGTCAGGACCGAGCCCTGAGCCTCCATCACGGCTTGAGAAACGATGTTCTCCGAGGCGATCAGTTCGATCTCATCGCGCTGACGACCAAGCTCGTCTTGCATGGCGGCGTGAAGCTCCGGATCGCTTTCGGCGATGGAGGTGGTGAAAAAACCGGGGGCGCGGTGCGGGGCGTTCATAGGCTCTCTCCTGAGGTGCAGACGTTTTACGTTGCGCGTTGTGTAAGGGGTTGTGCGCCCGGTGGGAAGTCTGGAATGCGCACATGTATACCCCGGGAGCGGCAAAAGGGCCCTCTTGTGTTTCGGATCGGCCCGAGTGCAGTGTTTTGGAAACCAACGGAGTGTTTTTGTCATGCCCGCCGCGCGGAATATTTGTTTCATGGCCTCACCGGCCGCCGACGCGCAGGAAGCATTGGCCGCGCTGACAGCCCGCTATGGCCAGTTCGACCCGCAAGACGCCGATGTTATTGTGGCATTGGGGGGCGACGGTTTTATGCTGCAAACCTTGCATGGCAGCATGGGGGTGGACGCGCCTGTTTACGGCATGAATCGCGGCACGGTCGGTTTCTTGATGAACGAATACGCCGAAGACGGCCTGATTGGGCGCCTTGAAGCGGCAGAAGAGGCTGTTACCCATCCGCTCAAGATGACGGCATGGACGGCGGATGGCAGTTCGGTTGAGGCGTTGGCCATCAACGAGGTGTCCTTGCTGCGCGAAGGGGCGCAAGCCGCCAAACTGCGCATATCGGTGGATGGGCGCGTGCGTATGGATGAGTTGGTGTGTGACGGCTGTCTTGTTGCGACGCCAGCAGGGTCCACCGCCTACAATTACTCTGCCCACGGGCCAATCCTGCCAATCGGGTCCGACGTTTTGGCCGTGACGGCGATGGCGGCATTTCGGCCCCGGCGCTGGCGCGGGGCGTTGTTGCCGTCACGGGCGGTGGTGCGGTTCGACGTGCTGCAACACGAAAAGCGGCCTGTGCGGGCGGACACCGACTCCCGCTCCGTCAGCGGTGTCGTGCGGGTGGATATCTACTCCGAGACCGCAATCGCGCATCGGTTGCTGTTTGATCCCGGTCACGGGTTAGAAGAACGGCTGCTGCGCGAGCAGTTTACCTAAGCCGTTTGTTGTGCGGCGGGGTGCCGCGCGCAACGCTACAATTTCCAGTGGTGACCCGGTTTCGTTTCCGATAGGAAATAAATAGTTTAATGGTGAACCATTTCTGAAGGGGAGGGAATATGGCCGAGGAATTTAAAGAAAGTCTTCGCACAGCCGCGCTGCGGTATCACGCCGAAGGCAAGCCGGGCAAGCTAGAGATCCGGGCCACCAAGCCCTTGGCGAACGGACGGGATCTTGCGCGGGCCTACAGCCCCGGGGTCGCCGACGCCTGTACCGAAATCGTGGCCGACAAGGCCAATGCCAACCTTTACACGGCGCGCGGAAACCTCGTTGCCGTGGTCACCAATGGCTCGGCTGTTCTGGGGCTTGGCAATATCGGTGCGCTGGCCTCCAAGCCGGTGATGGAGGGCAAGGCCGTTCTCTTCAAAAAGTTCGCCGACATTGATTGTTTTGACATTGAGTTGAACGAATCTGACCCAGAGCGGTTGGCCGACATTGTCTGCGCGCTTGAGCCGACGTTCGGTGCCATCAACCTGGAAGACATCAAAGCCCCCGATTGTTTCATCGTTGAGAAGATTTGCCGCGAGCGGATGAACATCCCCGTATTCCACGATGACCAGCACGGCACGGCGATCGTTGTGGGGGCTGCCGCGCTAAACGCGCTGAAGGTGGTGGGCAAAGATTGGGCCGACATCAAGGTCGTCTCGACGGGTGGCGGTGCGGCTGGCATCGCGTGCCTGAACATGCTGCTCAGCCTTGGGGTCAAACGTGAGAACGTCTATCTGTGCGATATCGCGGGCCTCGTTTACGAGGGCCGGGCCGAGGAAATGACGCCTCAAAAGGCGGCCTATGCGCAGGGCACCACACCCGCGAGCCTTGGTGACGTGATCGAAGGGGCCGATCTCTTCTTGGGCCTGTCCGGTCCCGGTGTGCTAAAGCCTGAGATGGTCGCAAAAATGGCCAAACGCCCGATTGTCTTCGCGCTCGCGAACCCCACGCCAGAAATTCTGCCCGAAGAGGTGCGCAGTGTTGCCCCCGATGCGCTGATCGCCACGGGTCGCAGCGATATTCCCAACCAAGTCAACAACGTGCTGTGTTTCCCGTTTATCTTCCGCGGGGCGCTGGACGTTGGCGCGACGGAGATCAACGAGGCGATGAAAATCGGCTGTGTTGAGGGCATCGCTGCCCTTGCGCGCGCCACCACCAGTGCCGAGGCCGCCGCCGCCTACGCTGGTGAGCAGCTGACATTTGGGCCTGACTACCTGATCCCTAAGGCCTTTGACCCGCGCTTGATGGGTGTCGTGGCAAGTGCTGTGGCGAAGGCCGCGATGGAAAGTGGCGTCGCCACCAAGCATGTCGATATCGAGGACTACAAAGAGCAGCTTGATGGATCGGTATTTAAATCCGCACTCATCATGCGGCCCGTGTTTGCGGCGGCGGCCAATGCCGAACGTCGGATCGTTTTTGCTGAGGGTGAAGATGTCCGCGTCTTGCACGCCGCCCAAGCCGTGGTTGAGGAAACAACCGATGTGCCAATCCTGATCGGGCGGCCCGAGGTGATCGAGGCGCGCGCGGAAAAAGCGGGCCTGACCGTAAAGCCCGGCCGCGATTTTGAGATCGTGAACCCGCAAAGCGATGCCCGTTATCGCGAATACTGGGAGACGTATCACGGTTTGATGGCGCGGCGCGGTGTGGCCCCCGATTTGGCGCGCGCGATCATGCGCACAAACACCACTGCGATTGGCGCGGTTATGGTGCAGCGCGGCGAAGCGGATTCGGTTATTTGCGGCACCTTTGGCCAATTCCTGTGGCACCTGAACTATATTGAGCAGATCCTTGGTCGCGACGGGCTCAGCCCGGTTGGCGCGCTCAGCCTCATGATCCTAGAGGATGGCCCATTGTTCATCGCGGACACTCACGTCCACGCGGAACCCACGCCTGAGCAGATTGTGAATTCTGTCATCGGGGCTGCGCGCCACGTGCGGCGGTTTGGGGTACAGCCCAAGGTTGCGCTGTGTTCGGGCTCTCAGTTCGGGAACCTTGATAGCCGATCGGGCCGCGTCATGCGTGAGGCATTGCGCCAGTTGGATGCGCAACAGCTTGATTTCGCTTACGAAGGCGAGATGCATGTCGACAGCGCGCTCGATCCTGAACTCCGGGATCGCTACTTGCCGTGCTCACGGCTGGACGGGGCTGCAAACGTCCTGGTCTTTGCCTCTACGGACGGGGCAGGTGCTGCGCGCAACATCCTAAAAATGCGTGGCGGTGGCCTAGAGGTTGGACCGATCTTGATGGGCATGGGCAACAAAGCGCAGATCGTAACACCATCGATTACGGCGCGTGGGTTGCTGAATATTTCGGCTTTGGCGGGGACACCGGTGAAATCCTACGGGTAGGGCACTGGCATCCGGGCGTGTGGGCGTCTATCACGGGCGCAAACCAAATATGAGGCCTCCATGTCCGCCCACGGCACCCCCATTCCGATGACCTCCCGCCCTTGTGGCCCGCTCAACGGCGAGGCCCATGTGCCCGGCGATAAGTCGATCTCTCACCGCTCGCTCATTTTGGGGGCGATGTCGGTGGGAGAGACCATCGTCACGGGGTTGCTTGAGGGGCAGGATGTCTTGGATACCGCCAAGGCGATGCAGGCCTTTGGTGCTGACATCACGCGGGATGAGGATGGCACATGGCATGTGCACGGCGTCGGTGTTGGTGGTTTTGCCGAGCCTGATCAAGTGATTGACTGCGGCAACTCCGGCACGGGCGTGCGGTTGATCATGGGCTGCATGGCGACCTCTGATATGGCAGTGACGTTCACCGGTGACGCGAGCTTAAACAAACGCCCTATGGCGCGCGTGACCGATCCGCTCGCATTGTTCGGTGCGCAATCTGTGGGCCGCTCTGACGGGCGCTTACCTATGACGGTTGTTGGGGCCGCGGACCCTGTGCCGGTACGTTATGTCGTGCCCGTGCCCTCGGCTCAGGTCAAATCCGCCGTTCTGCTGGCGGGTTTGAATGCGCCGGGCCAAACGGTTGTGATTGAAAAGGAAGCGACCCGCGACCATACAGAGCGGATGCTTGCGGGCTTTGGTGCAGAAATCTCGGTGGTCGACACGCCGGAGGGGCGCGAAATCACCCTAACCGGCCAGCCAGAACTGCGCGCCCAAACCATTGTCGTGCCTCGCGATCCTTCCAGCGCGGCATTCCCGGTCTGTGCCGCACTGATCGTGCCGGGCTCGGATGTGCTGGTGCCCAACATCGGCCTGAACCCGACCCGCGCGGGCCTGTTTGAAACGCTGCGCGATATGGGTGCTGATCTGACGTACGAAAACCTGCGTGAGGAGGGGGGCGAACCTGTTGCCGACCTGCGTGCGCGGTATTCCCCCAATATGCGCGGCATTGAGGTGCCGCCCGCTCGCGCTGCCAGCATGATTGATGAATATCCAGTGCTGTCGGTTGTCGCAGCACACGCCACAGGGCGGACCGTGATGCGCGGCGTCAAAGAGCTGCGCGTCAAGGAATGTGACCGCATCGACGCTATGGCCAAAGGTCTGCGCGCCTGCGGTGTCACTGTCGACGAAGGCCCCGACTGGTGGGAGGTTGAGGGCATGGGCCCCGGCGCAATGCCCGGCGGCGCCACCGTCGAGGTTTTCCTTGATCACCGCATCGCGATGTCTTTTCTTGTGGCTGGCATGGCCGCCAAGACCGCCATCACCGTCGAAGACGGTGGGCCAATCGCCACATCTTTCCCGATCTTTGAGGGGTTGATGGCGGATTTGGGTGCGGATTTGGTGAAAGCCTAAAACCATTTGGAGGCGGGTTCCCGTGTGGGGCCTCGCGGTTCAGGAAAGGAACGCGCAGTGCAACGGGGCGGATGTTTGTGTGGGGCGGTCACATACGAGGTAACGGGCGCATTGGGGCCAGTGACCGCGTGCCATTGCACCCAATGCCGCAAACAAACCGGCCACTACGCCGCTGCTGTGCCCGCACCTTGGGGCGATGTGACCCTGTCCGGCACGCCGAAATGGTACAACAGTACACCCGGTGCTCGGCGTGGATTTTGCGGAACCTGCGGCAGTTATTTGTTTTGGGAAGAATACGATGGATTGGTCTATCTGATGGCGGGCGCGTTTGATGCACCAACAGGGCTGCGCATGGATGGCCACATCTATTATGCTGATAAGGGCGACTACTATACCGCAGGCGAGGATTTGCCCTGTTTCGCGGCAGGCCGATCAGGACTGGAGGCCCCTTCATGAGGTTTACGGTCGCGATTGATGGCCCGGCTGCGGCGGGCAAGGGCACTATTTCCAAGGCGGTGGCCGCGCATTTTAACCTCGCGCATTTGGACACCGGTCTGCTGTACCGCGCGGTCGGGCGTAAGGTGCTGGATGCGGGCATGGACCCGGTTCAGGCCGCAAAGACACTGATGGCCGAGGACCTGAACGCAGAGGGCCTGCGCACCGCTGCCGTGGCACAGGCCGCAAGCAAGGTCGCAGTGATCGCTGATGTACGCGCTGCCCTCGTGGATTTTCAGCGGGCCTTTGCCACCCGCTCAGGGGGCGCGGTGCTGGACGGGCGCGACATAGGCACCGTGATTTGCCCCCGTGCGGAGGCCAAGCTCTATGTCACTGCGCGCGCCGAAGTTCGGGCGCATCGCCGTTGGCTGGAACTTTCAGAAAAGGACCCGAGCCTTGCGCTGGAACAGGTCCTTGCCGATGTAGAGGCCCGCGATGCCCGCGACCGCGACCGGACTGAGGCGCCTTTGGTTGCAGCGGATGATGCGCTCGTGATTGATACCTCTGATCTCGCAATTCCAGAGGCTGTGGCTAAGGCGGTTGCGCATGTTCAGTCACGTAAAGATATTGTTATCAATAATTTATGATCTAAACTTCATGTAGTGAATCAAGCCACGCACGAAGTTGTGGTTTGTCTGATGGCTTGGGCGCGTTCTAGGCTTCTCCTGACCTACAGGAGATTTCATATGCGCTTTCCGCCCAGCCTGATTATCGCGGTTACCCTTGGGACCTTTGTGTTCGCCGCGCCCGCTTGTGCGCAAGAACGTGCCATGACGCTGGAGCGGATGGGCGCGATTGTCCAAACCATCGACCCAGAGGCGCAGGTATTTGCCACCGGCTTTCAGCTGACGATTGAGGATATCCCGATCATAATCGTCTCGGACCCCGCGGCGGATCGCATGCGGGCGATGGTCCCGATCCGCAGTGCCGAAGGTCTGGAGCCGGACGAATTGATGCGGCTCATGCAGGCCAATTTCGACACAGCGCTTGATGCCCGATACGCCGTTGCTAACGGGCGGTTGTGGGGCACATTTATTCATCCGCTCAGCCCGCTGGAGCGGGAGCAATTCATTTCCGCGTTGATCCAAACCGTCAATCTGGCCCGCACATATGGCACACTTTATTCCGGCGGGGCGCAGACCTTTGGCGGTGGCGACAGCAACGGCCTTTACCAAGAACTTTTCAGCGAATTGCTGCGCAAAGGAGAGGACATTTAAGTGGCCACAGGTTTGTCTTTGGGGTAGGCTAAGGGGATAAGCCCGAAAAGGGCATGAGCAGAACATATTAGACCAAAGCAGGCATCCCATGACGGAAATGGCCCATGGCACGGTGATCGTGCAGCCGGGCGAGGCGATCCTCTCGCGCTGGTGGCGCACAGTGGACCGTGTCACCCTGACATGTATTTTCATCCTTTTCGCGATTGGCCTTTTGCTCGGCTTTGCCGCGTCACCGCCTTTGGCGGAGCGCAACGGCCTGATGCCCTTTCACTACGTGCTGCGGCAGGGTGTGTTTGGCATGATGGCGCTGTCGGTGATGTTAGTGGTGTCGATGCTGTCGCCGACCCAATTGCGCAGGCTTGGTGTGTTGGGCTTTTTCGCGGCGTTTCTGGCCGTGGCGATGCTGCCGGTTTTTGGGACCGACTTTGGCAAGGGGGCCACGCGGTGGTTCTCATTGGGGTTCGTGTCGGTGCAGCCCTCTGAGTTTCTCAAACCTGTCTTCGTCATTTTGTGCGCGTGGTTGATGGCCGCGAGCCAAGAGTTGAACGGGCCTCCGGGCAAGACGTTCTCCTTCATTGTCGCCGTTTGCACCGTTGGTTTTCTGGCGACACAGCCGGACTTTGGTCAATCTGCGCTGATCATCGCGGCGTGGTCCACGCTTTATTTCGTGGCCGGTGCACCAATGATTTTGCTGACAGGCTGCATTGGCTTGGTCGTGGCAGGGGGCGTTGTCGCCTATTCCTCGTCCGAACACTTTGCGCGCCGCATTGACGGTTTTCTCAACCCAGAGGTCGATCCGACCACCCAGATGGGGTTCGCCACGAATGCCATCCGCGAGGGCGGGTTTTTCGGCGCAGGCGTGAATGAGGGACAGGTCAAATGGTCCTTGCCGGATGCTCACACCGACTTCATCATCGCCGTTGCAGCCGAAGAATACGGCCTGATCCTCGTGTGGATCATTATCGGATTGTTCGCGCTGATCACTGTGCGCTCGCTCTTTCGGCTGATGCGCGAACGGGACCCTTTTATCCGCCTCTCTGGGACTGGGCTGATCACATTGTTCGGGCTTCAGGCGTTCATCAATTTGGGCGTCGCGGTGCGGGTTTTGCCGGCCAAAGGCATGACCCTGCCGTTCGTCAGCTACGGGGGCTCGTCGCTGATTGCGATGGGGATCCTCGTGGGGATGCTGCTGTGCTTTACCCGCACTCGGCCCCAAGGCGAAATTGGTGATATGCTGAGGCGCCGTTGATGGGCCCGTTGTTGGTCATCGCTGCGGGCGGCACGGGCGGGCATATGTTTCCTGCGCAGGCCTTGGCTGAGGATATGTTGGCGCGCGGCTGGCGGGTGGTCTTGTCCACCGATGCCCGTGGCGCGCGCTATGCGGGCGGTTTTCCGGATGCTGTCGAAAGACGCGTGGTGTCCTCGGCAACTTTTGCGCGCGGTGGGGTGCTGGCCAAGGCGCTGGTGCCATTTCGTATCTTGCGCGGTGTATTGGCCGCGCGCGCCGATTTCAAACGTGACCGGCCCGCGGTGGTTGTGGGCTTTGGCGGTTATCCTTCGATCCCGGCACTTGGGGCGGCGGTTCTGATGAAGTTGCCTACGATTATTCACGAACAAAACGGGGTGCTGGGCCGCGTGAACACGCTGCTGGCACCGCGCGTGTCTGTTGTGGCTGCAGGAACGTGGCCCGTGGCTGTGCCCGAGGGCGTTGAGCCCGTGCACGTCGGTAATCCGGTGCGTGCGTCCATCGCAGAACGTGCGGGCGCGGGCTACATCCCACCGGGGGATTATCCGCTGCGCATCGTGGTTATTGGCGGTTCGCAGGGGGCGCGTATCCTGTCGGATGTGGTGCCGGCAGCCATTGGCCAATTGCCCGCCGCGCTGCGGGGCCAGATCAAGGTCGAACAACAGGCCCGCGCTGAGGATATCGCCCGCGTCACCCAAGCCTATGCGGACATCGATGTCCGGGCCGAGGTCGCACCGTTCTTTGACGATATCCCCAAACGCTTCACTGAGGCGCAATTGGTCATCTCCCGCTCAGGGGCCTCGACCGTTGCGGATATCAGCGCGATTGGGCGGCCCTCAATTCTTGTGCCATTTGCCGCGGCCACAGGGGATCACCAAACCGCCAACGCACGCGGCCTTGTGGATGCGAACGCCGCGATCATGATGCCCGAAAGCAAATTTACCCCCGCAGCCTTGGCCGAGCAGATCGCCACGGTCTTGAGCAGCCCCGAGGGGGCACAGAAAATGGCCATTGCGGCGCGGGGGCAGGGGCGTATGGATGCCGCCCAAGCGCTTGGCGCCTTGGTCCAAGAGCTTGCACACACAGGAGCGCGCCAATGAACACTGCAACCAAACTGCCCCAGGCGCTGGGGCCCATTCACTTTGTGGGCATCGGTGGCATCGGCATGTCGGGCATTGCAGAGGTGTTGGTTGAGCACGGCTATACCGTTCAAGGCTCTGACCTAAAGGCGAGCAAGATCACCAAGCGCCTTGAGGCCTTGGGGGCCACGGTTTTCGTTGGTCAACGCGCCGAAAACCTTGAGGGCGCGGAGGTCGTTGTGATCTCAAGCGCGATCAAACCGGGCAACCCCGAGCTGGACGCCGCGCGCCTGAACGGGCTGCCCGTGGTGCGCCGCGCCGAAATGTTGGCCGAACTGATGCGGTTGAAGTCCAATATCGCGGTCGCTGGGACCCATGGCAAAACGACGACAACGACAATGGTCGCAGCCCTCTTGGACGAGGGCGGGATCGACCCAACCGTCATCAACGGCGGGATCATTCACGCCTACGACAGCAATGCTCGCATGGGGTCGGGCGAATGGATGGTGGTCGAAGCAGATGAGAGCGACGGGACGTTCAACCGCTTGCCCGCAACAATCGCGATCGTCACCAACATCGACCCCGAACACATGGAACATTGGGGCACCATCGAAAACCTGCGGGCGGGTTTTGATGATTTTGTCTCTAACATTCCGTTCTATGGGCTGGCCGTATGCTGCACCGACCACCCCGAGGTGCAGGCGCTGGTTGGTCGGATTACGGACCGTCGCGTCACGACCTTTGGTTTTAACGCGCAGGCGGATGTGCGGGCGATGAACCTGACGTTTGAGGCGGGTGTGGCGCACTTTGATATCCATCTTCAGGCCGAGGATGAGGTCATCAAGGATTGCACATTGCCCATGCCGGGCGATCACAACGTGTCAAACGCGCTCGCCGGGGTTGCGGTGGGGCGGCACCTTGGCATGACACTGGAGCAGATCAAGCAAGGTCTTGCGGCCTTCAAGGGTGTTAACCGCCGCTTTACCAAAGTCGGTGAGTGGAAGGGCATTCCGATCATTGACGACTACGGTCACCATCCTGTTGAGATTGCAGCCGTGCTGCGTGCCGCTCGTCAAAGCGTGGGCGACGGGGGCAGGGTGATTGCGGTTCATCAGCCGCACCGGTTCTCGCGGCTCCATACGCTGTTTGATGATTTTTGCAGCTGCTTCAATGATGCGGATGTTGTCGGCATCGGTGAGGTTTTTGCCGCTGGTGAGGACCCGATCGAGGGCGCGGGCCGCGATGATCTGGTTGCAGGTCTGATCCGCCATGGCCATCGTCACGCGCGGGCCGTTACCTCCGAGGATGATCTGGAGCGTTTGGTGCGGGAACAGGCGCGCGAGGGCGATATTATCATCTGCCTCGGGGCGGGTACGATTTCGGCTTGGGCCAACGGTCTGCCAGCGCGGCTCGCGGCCAGCTAATCGCTGCTATTGCGCCGCGTCGAGCAAGGCTTGTGCGGCGGCGCGTGCGGCTTCGGTGATGGTATCACCCGCCAACATCCGGGCGATTTCATCAAGGCGTGCGTCCTCGCCAAGAGGCGTGACGCTGGACAATGTGGCCTCATCCACGACGCGCTTGGCGACCTGCCAGTGATGCGCGCCTAGGGCGGCAACTTGCGGTGAGTGGGTCACAACCAACACTTGCCCACCATCCGCCAGGGCCTTGAGCCTGCGGCCCACGGCATCCGCCGTCGCGCCGCCGACACCGCGGTCGATTTCATCAAAGATCATCGTGGTCGACAAATCATCGCCAGCCAAACACACCTTTAGCGCCAGCAAAAACCGGGACAATTCCCCGCCCGAGGCGATCTTGTTCAAGGGTCCGGCGGGGGCGCCGGGGTTGGTGGCGACCTCAAAGGCGATGGCGTCTATGCCCTCTGGGCCTTTGGGAGCCTCTGTCAAGCGGGTGACGAACACGGCGCGCTCCATCTTGAGCGGGGCAAGTTCGGCAGCCATGGCAGCGTCCAGCCGTTTGGCGGCTTTGGCGCGCAGGTCGGATAGGGTCATGGCGGCAGCGTCATAATCCGCGCCGGTGTCCGTCACGGCGCGGCGTAGGGCAGCGATATCGCCCTCAGACGCGTCCAGCGCATCCAGCTTGGCGCGTAAATTCGCCGCCAAGGCGGGCAATTCCTCGGGGGATACATCGTGTTTGCGTGCAAGCGCCCGCAGGGCAAAGAGCCGCTCCTCAACCGTTTCCAACTCAAACGGATCAAAGGACAATTGATCAAGGCAGGCCTCAACGCCGGCCTGCGCCTCACCCAATTCGACCTGCGCGCGGCCTAAGGCATCCAATGCGGCGTCTAGCGCACCCTCGGCTTTATCACGCGCCCCATCCAGCCAGCGCACAGCGTCGCTCATCCGGCCCTCAGCCCCGTTGAGGCCAATAGCCTCAAGGCCCTTGGTGACATCTTCCCGGATACGTTCTGCGCCCTGCATCATCCGGCGACGGGTATCGAGGGTGTCGTCTTCACCCGGTTGTGGATCGAGTGCCTCTAGCTCGGCGGCTGCGTGGCGCAGGTATTCCTCTTCAGCGCGGGTTTCGGCCAACAGCGCCTCGGCCTTGTTCAACGCCGTCTCAGCGGCCGCGTGAGCCCGCCAAGCGGTTCGGACATCCGCCAGCAGGGCAGCAGAGCCCGCGAAACTGTCCAGCAATGTACGGTGGCCGCGAGTATTCAAAAGGCCGCGATCGTCGTGTTGCCCGTGCAACTCAACCAGTGTTTCCGACAAAGCGCGCAGCACCTCGCCCGAACACCGACGATCATTGACCCAAGCCGTCTTGCGCCCGTCACGCGTGTTGACGCGGCGTAGGATCAGCGTGTCGTCTTCATCCGGCAGGCCGGCTTCTTGCAAAATCGCATGAGCCGCATGATTGGGGCCAAGCGCAAACTCGGCAA
>Ga0228634_1000549_pt1 | contig 26804 bp, 24 predicted proteins | sample 42DmetaG_FD_190063 | JGI IMG/M metagenome (GOLD analysis project Ga0228634, IMG submission 190063) | Seawater microbial communities from Monterey Bay, California, United States - 42D | ecosystem: Environmental > Aquatic > Marine > Coastal | place: USA: California | collected 2016-09-27 | reverse complement strand
TGGCAAGTTCTAATCCCCCACCAGCAATACCCAAGGCTTGAGCAGCGATACCTATTCTACCTCCCGATAAAACTTTCATTGCAAATTTAAAACCAAAACCATTTTCACCAATTCGATTCTCTTTCGGGACTTTAACATCATTAAACAACAAGGTGTGCGTATCACTTCCTCGAATTCCTAGTTTATCCTCTTTGGCACCAACAATAAATCCGTCCATTCCTCTTTCAACGATGAATGCATTAATCCCCTTATGCCCTGCTTCGACATTAGTTTGAGCAATTACAATGTATGTACTTGCCGATGAACCATTGGTAATCCAGTTTTTAGTGCCATTGAGTAAATAATGATCTCCTTGATCGATAGCAGTCGTCTTTTGAGATGTCGCATCTGAACCTGCCTCGGGTTCTGATAAACAGAAGGCGCCTATTTTTTGTCCGGAAGCCAAGGGAACCAAAAATTTTTGCTTCTGTGCTTCAGTACCAAACTTTTCAATACCCCAACAAACTAATGAATTATTTACCGACATACAGACAGACGTTGAAGCATCCACCTTTGAAATCTCTTCCATTGCAAGAACATAGGACATCGTATCCATTCCACTGCCACCATATTCAGGAGACACCATCATTCCCATGAATCCAAGTTCGCCAAGTTCCTTTATCTGAGCCGCTGGAAATTCTTGTTTATTATCACGGTCGATTACTCCCGGTTTTAATACGTTTTGTGCAAAATCCCTTGCTGCCTCTTTAACGGCTAAATGCTCTTCAGATAAGTCAAAATTCATATTGGTAAAATTTAATCTATTTTTGACAAAAATACTCATTTCTAAGGGGAAAAGAAAAAGCAAATGACTATAAAAAAGATGATTGGTCTGATGAGCGGCACATCTCTCGATGGACTCGATATTGTACTCGTTCAATTCATAGAAAAAGACAATATAATTAATCATGAATTAATCCACTGTAAGACAGTTATATATCCTCAAAAACTTAGAGAAAGAATAAAGAAATCATGCGATCTAAGTCTCAGTGAAATCCAGATACTTGATAAAAAAATTGGACTTTTTTACGCAGAAGAAGTTCAAACATTTATTGAAGAATTTAAAATTGAATCAAGAGAAGTTTCAGCTATTGCTTCTCATGGCCAAACGATTTTGCATCAACCTGAAAATGGATTCACCTTGCAATTGGGCTGTGGCGGTACACTTGCATATCACACGGGTATTAATGTCATTAATGATTTCAGAACAAAAGATGTAATTGCCGGTGGGCAGGGAGCACCGCTCGTACCTTTGGGTGATTTTGATTTGTTTTACAAGGAGGCAGCATCCTTTATAAACATCGGAGGTTTTTGTAATATTAGTCTGAAATCCGAAGGGCAAATTGAGGCCTTTGATATTTGCCCGGGAAATCTGCCTCTCAATAAGTTTGCAAATAATCTTGGTGCAGAATTTGACAATAACGGTGCCTTTGCTGAAGAGGGGGAAATGATCCAACCTCTTTTTGACACCTTAAATAAACTTGACTATTACAAGGCATCCAATCCGAAGTCTTTAGGAACGGAATGGCTAGAAGGTTCATTTTATCCATTGTTGAAACCATACAACAATGCGAAAGATATATTACACACGTTGTGCTTACACATTGTGCATCAAATTTCAAACGTTCTAATAAAGTACGATATAAACTCCGTATACCTTTCTGGAGGAGGTGCTAAAAATAAATTTATCACCAAAACACTACAAAAACAATTTAAAGGAAAGCTTATTATTCCAAATACAAATACCGTAGACTTTAAAGAAGCAATTATCTTCGCTTATCTAGGCTATTGCTACATTTTAAATAAACCTACCACAATACAAACGGTAACAGGTGCCACTATTGCACTAAGTACAGGAGTCTTTCACAAACCTGGCTTCACAACTTATCCACAACCATAATGTTGGTACTTGAAAAAAAAATGAATGTTTTACATCTTGGTTTTATTATTTTTGTTCACAATTTGCACGAAATTATCTCATGAAAGAATTATTAGAAAGATTTGAAAATAAACAACCAGAAATCGTTTTTGAATGGAGCGATGCTGAAACTGATGCTCAAGGATGGGTGGTTATCAACTCACTGCGAGGAGGAGCCGCTGGAGGAGGCACAAGAATGAGAAAAGGACTCGATAAAAGAGAAGTTGAGTCTTTAGCAAAAACAATGGAAATAAAGTTTACCGTTGCTGGACCTCCAATTGGTGGTGCAAAATCTGGTATAAATTTTGATCCGAAAGACCCAAGGAAAGAGGAAGTTCTTAGAAGATGGTATGCAGCCGTATCTCCTTTACTAAAACATTATTACGGGACTGGAGGAGATTTAAACGTTGATGAAATTCATGAAGTTATTCCAATAACAGAAGATTGCGGTGTTTGGCATCCTCAAGAAGGCGTATTTAATGGTCATTTTCAGCCTAAAGAAGCTCAAAAAATTAACCGTATTGGACAGCTGAGACAGGGTGTCCTTAAAGTAATCGAAAACGAGTCTTATACACCTTCAGTTAACAGAAAGTATGTTATAGCAGATATGATTACCGGATACGGTGTTGCCGAATCCATTAAGCATTACTATTCGATCTGGGGAGGAAATTTAAGTGGTAAGAAGGTCATTGTTCAAGGTTGGGGTAATGTGGGTTCTGCAGCTGCCTATTATTTAGCTCAAGACGGCGCCAAGATTGTTGGAATTATTGATCGTGTCGGTGGATTAATTAAAACAGATGGATATAACTTTGAAGAAATAAAAAATCTATTCCTAAATAAAAATGGTAATGAGCTCGTCTCTGACGAAATGCAAGAATACGATGCCATAAATGCAAAAATATGGGATACCGCAGCGGATGTTTTCATCCCTTGTGCAGGCTCAAGAATGATTTCAAAAGAACAATTAGACCGAATGATTTCAGCAGGTGTTAGGGTTATTTCTTCTGGAGCTAATGTTCCATTTGCAGATCCTGAAATATTCTTTGGCTCTATTGCAGAACAGGCTGATGAATCACTGGCACTTATTCCTGATTTCATTGCAAACTGTGGAATGGCGCGTGTATTCGCTTATCTAATGTCAAATGATCTAAAGAAGCTTGAGGACCAAGAGATATTTGAAGACACGAGTCATACGATTAAAAACGCACTAGAAGAAACTTATAAAGTGAACTCAAAAGAAACAGGATTGGCAAAAGCCGCTTTTGAAATTGCCTTAAATCAATTAATTTAAATTATGGAAGTATTCATACTGATTATTTTTATTCTAGGCTATCTTGCTATTACGCTTGAACACCCATTAAAAATAGACAAGCTAATACCAGCACTAGTAATGATGGCCTTAGCATGGGCTGGAGTTGCGTTTGGACTTGATTCCTTTACAACATGGTTTGATCCAGGTAGCCACCATTTAGTAGAAGGATTTTCTAATTTACCCCTGCACGGCACGCATGCTGAAATGGGTAAAATGGAGTATATGGAGCACACGCTTTTGTACCATTTTGGTAAGACCTGTGAAATTCTAATCTTCCTTGTGGGTGCAATGACCATTGTTGAAATCATAGATCATTTCAATGGCTTTCAAACCTTTAAATCAATGATCAGTACAAGGAAAAAGTCCAAACTCCTTTGGATTGTTTGTATTCTTGCATTCATCTTATCTGCAATCATAGACAATCTAACTGCAACCATTGTGCTCATCACAATTTTAAGAAAAATAATTAAAGATAAAGAGCTCAGAATGTGGTTTGCCGGAATGATCATTATTGCCGCTAATGCTGGTGGTGCTTGGTCTCCCATTGGTGATGTCACAACAACTATGCTTTGGATGCAAGATAAAGTAACTGCAGGCGTTCTAATTGAGACCTTACTGATTCCTTCAATTGTATGTATGGTTATACCAACAATTATAGCAAGCTACTTACCAGCGTTTAGAGGTGAAATTGATACAGAAGAATCGATTGAAGAAAAAAGTAAGAATAGCGCATTTATGTTGGTTTTTGGTTTGCTTTTAATAGTATTTGTTCCAATTTTCAAAACGATTACACATTTACCACCATATATTGGAATGATGCTTTCATTAGGCATCATGTCTATGATGGCAGAAATACTTACCAACCGTGATTTTTCATTAAAGAAGTCAACACATGAGCAAGACCATGGCCATGGCCCGACATTTAAGGCATTAACTAAAATTGAAATGCCAAGTATCTTATTCTTTCTAGGAATATTGATGACCGTTGCCGCTCTTGAGTCCTTAGGGATGATTTTTACTTTTGGAAATACTGTGAATGCCGTAATGCCTGAAAATGTATTTGTTTCTTTATTGGGAATAGGCTCCGCAATTATTGATAATGTTCCATTGGTTGCTGCATCTATGGGAATGTTCCAAGATGCGATGGACGCCGAAGTTTGGCATTTTATCGCATATGCTGCAGGTACTGGTGGTTCCATGCTCATTATTGGTTCAGCTGCAGGAGTTGTAGCTATGGGGATGGAAAATATTTCATTCTTTTGGTATCTTAAACGCATATCACTGCTCGCCCTTGTCGGTTATTTTGCCGGAATAGGCGTATTTTTAATTTTATAGTAACTATCTTTCAATTAAACGTTTTGACATTATGAATACATTTTTTTTAACTGCTGAACCTACCGAAACTACCAAAACCTTTTGGGAAGTTTTTGTCAATACTGACGAACTTGTAGGATTAACAATCAATGTTACCCTTTTGCTAATTTTAGGCTATGTGGTTTTCATTTTTGTAAAGAAATATTTTGACTACAATAGCATCTTAAAAAGCTACAGCGCAATTAATAGAAAGATTGAGGAAGAATACGACTCGATGCTACTTAGCAAATATGATAATTCTACCAACCCTTTTAAGAAACTAATTTCAAAGTACATTTCAACTCAAAAAGATGGAAATAAGAAATCGACTGCAGAATCACAGCTTAAGAACCAAGGTGATTTTGAAATGGCTCGATTAGGAGAAAAATTAGGAGTTTTAGCTACCTGCTCTGGTGTTGCACCTATGATTGGTTTCTTAGGAACTACACTTGGAATGGTTTCTGTATTTATCGGTCTTGAGGGTGCAGGGACGTTAGAGATCAAAACAATCTCAGGTGGGATCCTAACTGCAATGACCACAACGGTTTCAGGATTGGTTGTTGGTATTGTCGCCTACGTTGGATACAATCATCTTGTTATGAAACTTGAAAAAATCGCGATTGAAATGGAAAATATCTCCTTCAACTTAATGAAGAATTACGATAAGAAAGGAGAACAATAAACCATCATATCATGAGCTTGAATCAAAGAAATAAAATTAAAATCGAAGGAGGCATGGCCAGTATGACTGACCTTGTATTCTTGTTATTGATTTTCTTCATCATCATGAGCTTGATGGCGAACAATCAAACACCTCTTGACCTACCTAAAGCTGAACAAAACCTACCTACAGATCAGACCCCTGTAGAGCCGACTGTTCTTGTTCTAGAAAACAACAATTATATCGTAAAAATTGGAGATAAAGAAAGTGAGGAGGTGAGCTACGAAGAAATGGAAGGACTCATCACTTCTGCCGTTGAGGAATCTGGTAAAACTAAAGTACGAATCGCAGGACATAAACAAGCGGATTATGAATCCGTATTTAAAGTTCTTGGATTGTCTCAATATAATGGTTGGGATCCAGTTCTTGCCTATGATAAATAATAGAGATTGAAAAACAAACAAAAAGAGGAAAATAAAAGAAAATCACTGGTTTTCACGTTGAGCTTTATGCTTATCGTCCTAATTTGTCTTTCTTTTATAGAGTTCCGTGTCCCTCACGAAGTTAAATCCTTGGTAACGGTTGCACCTCCCTTACCACAAGAAATAAAAGATTTTGTAGCTGAATCTCACAAAGCCCAAAGCAAAAAACCTTCCCGATCCAAAAAACCATCACAAAGTAAAAACCCAACTAATAATTCTAGTGATGCATTAACCGATAATAAGCCTGATGAAGCTGTATCAAACCCTTTTGGAGGAAGCGGAGGTGGACAAGAATTTGGAGGAGGCAGTAGTGAAGACAGCAATGGAGGTGGAGGTAACGGAGGTTCTGGCGGAGGTGGTTTTGGAGAACTCGTTCGCTTAAACGCACCTGTTCCCAATCAACCGAACACCGACTACAGTGGACAAGTAGCTGTGCTTCTCACCGTTAATGACAAAGGCGTTGTGATATCAGCAAAGTCTACAAATGGAACCACACATCCTGATCAAAATGTTATCAAACTAGTTGTTGATCACGTGAAAAAGAATGTAAAATTCAAAGCCCAACCTGGCGCACCTATTAGAACAGCATATTACACGGTTCAAATTGACGCAGGATAAGTACAAATCCCAAATCGACTGGTTATTCCATCAATTTCCCGCCTTTCAAAAGCACGGTGGAATCGCCTATAAACCTGGTCTAAGCCACACAGAAAAACTTCTAAATCATTTTAACCTCGATGTCACAAAACTGAATGCTGTTCATGTAGCAGGGACCAACGGAAAAGGTAGCACCTGCAGTTTTTTGGCTTCCTTACTAAAAGAATCAAATAAAAAGGTAGGTTTATTCACATCTCCTCATATCTATGACTTTCGAGAACGCATTAGGGTAAATGGGACTATGATCTCAAAAAAAGAGGTGATGGATTTCATTGAAAAAATTCAATCTCTAAAACTTGAATTCAAGCCCTCCTTTTTTGAAATCACTTTTGTACTGGCGGTAAAACATTTCTTAGACCAAGATTGTGACTACTGCATATTTGAGACCGGTATGGGTGGGCGGTTAGACGCAACCAATGTGCTACTTCCAATCGCTACAGCAATCACAAATATTAGCCTAGACCACACAGAGTTTTTAGGAAATACGTTAGAGGAAATTTCAAAGGAAAAAGCCGGCATTATAAAGGTCAATACACCTCTTTTTATTGGAAAAAAAGAACCGCATAGCTTTCCAATATTTCAAGCTGAAAGCAGTAGACAAAATAGCGCACTTTATTTAAATGATTTTACATACAAATTCAAGGGACTTCCAAAATATCAAGAAGAAAACTTCAATCTCGCACTAAACTTATTTCAGTTTCTGAATAAAAAGCTTCCAAATCAAAAACTCATCGAGAAAGCCTCAAATAAAATTCAATATAATACAGGGTTTGGCAAAAGAATGGAATTAATAAATCAGTATCCCAATATATACCTCGATGTTTCTCATAATGATGCGGGTATCATGGCATCCTTGAGTTTTGCCAAGGATCAAACAAAAGGAAAATTATATGTTATTCTCGGAGGTGCCAAAGACAAAGAATATGAAGAAGGGACATTAAATGCGCTATTGGAGACGACCTTGTCCTTTTGTTTATTCTCTAACAACCGTTCAAAATCAATTGAAGAATGGAAAGTAATTGAAAAAATAAAAGCAAAACCAGTTCGAATATATAATTCTATTCAAGAAGCCTTAATTGAAACAAAAGCCAGTTTAAAACCAAATGATACGCTACTTATTATGGGTAGCTTCTTTTTAATTTCAGATTTTAATACCGCCTTTTGGAAATAAAACATTTGTAAATCCCAAAATAGCCTTATCTTTGCTGTGATGGAAAAGCAGGTCATCCTTAATGAGAAGCACCTTGAATTGACGCTTAAAAGACTTTGCCACGAACTCATTGAAACCCACAACGACTTTAGTGAAACTGTAATTATTGGCCTTCAGCCAAGAGGCGTTCATGTTGTGCAACGCATCAAAGAACAACTTCAGAACATTTTAAAAAAAGAGGTCACCTGCGGTACACTAGATATTACCTTTTTCAGAGATGACTTTAGACGAAGAGAGACACCGCTAATACCGAGTGTCACGAATATAGATTTTAGTATAGAAAACAAGAAAATTGTCCTTGTCGATGATGTACTTTTCACAGGGAGAACAATCAGGTCAGGACTTGATGCTCTTCTTTCTTTTGGTAGGCCAAAAGGCGTTGAACTTCTTGTGCTTGTAGATCGGAGATTTAGAAGAGACTTGCCGATAGAAGCCAATTACGTTGGAAAGGCCGTTGACACATTACTTTCTGAACGTGTTTCCGTGGAATGGGCCGAAATTGAAGGGCAAGATAAAATAGTATTGTATAGCAAAGAAAATGATGAATAACTTAAGCGTTGAGCACCTTACGGGAATTAAAGACCTCACTGCAGAGGATATAGAATTAATTTTCAAAACCGCTGATAGTTTTAAAGAAGTAATCAATCGTCCGATTAAAAAAGTTCCTTCTCTTAGAGATATCACAATAGCAAACCTGTTCTTTGAAAATTCGACGAGAACAAAGCTATCATTTGAGCTAGCAGAAAAAAGGTTGTCTGCGGATATTGTAAATTTCAGTGCTTCAGGAAGCTCTGTCAAAAAAGGTGAAACCTTAGTTGATACGGTTAACAATATTCTTTCTATGAAAGTTGACCTTGTTGTCATGAGGCATCCCAATCCAGGAGCCGCTTCTTTCTTATCGAAAAAAATAGGTGCAAAAGTCATAAATGCTGGAGATGGAACTCACGAGCATCCAACACAAGCCTTATTGGACTCCTACTCTATTCGAGAAAAGCTTGGCAGTGTAAAAGGAAAAAAGGTCGTAATAGTCGGAGATATTCTTCATTCTAGAGTAGCACTTTCTAATATCTATTGCTTGCAAAAGCAAGGTGCTGAAGTGATGGTATGCGGACCTTTAAATTTAATCCCTAAAAACATGAAAGACTTAGGGGTTAAGGTATCAAACAATTTAAAAGAGGCTCTTGAGTGGTGCGATGTTGCAAATATGTTGCGTATTCAGTTGGAAAGGCAGGACGAAACTTTTTTCCCTAGCCTCCGTGAATACGCTATGCTTTTTGGTCTAAATAAAGAAATTTTAGATAGTCTCTCAAAAAAAATAGTAGTGATGCATCCGGGCCCTATAAACCGTGGGGTTGAAATAACCTCAGATGTCGCGGATAGCGATCAAAGTATCATTCTGCAGCAGGTAGAAAATGGTGTTGCAATAAGAATGGCAGTAATTTATTTGCTCGCCTCTCAAATTGAACGCTAATTTTTATATTTTTGAGGGTAATGAATAACTTCTCATCAGAACATAAAGGAAACGTCGCAATAGTTTATTCAAATGTTGATAAACTAGATTCAAGTAATGCTCCAGAGCTTAAAGGCTTATTTATCCATCTCAATAAAGGATCAAACAACCTCATCATACTTGACATGAGTAAAACTAAATATTGTGATTCTTCGGGCCTGAGTGCCATTTTAATTGCTAATAGGTTGTGTAAAGACACGAATGGATCTTTTCATATTGCAAGTCTTCAACCTGATGTCTTGAAACTCATTCAAATTGCACAACTCGATCAAGTACTCAATCTTTCTGAAAATCTCGATAGTGCTATGGCTTCACTAAAAAAGTGAATTTCTCAGTAACGATTTTAGGAAGTGGCGCGGCGCTGCCCGCAAAAAATAGAATGCCAAGCGCACAATATATTAATTGCAACAACAGACATTTTTTAATTGATTGTGCTGAAGGCACCCAACTTCAACTTCGGAAGTACAAAATTAATTTTCAAAAAATCAGTCATGTTTTTATTTCACACTTGCATGGAGACCATTATTTTGGACTAGTTGGCCTCCTGAGCACTATGAATCTTTTAGGAAGAGAAAAAGAACTAACAATTTATGGACCAGAGGAATTAGAAGCTCTTATAACTCCTATGCTAAATTACGGCGGTTCAAGATTGTCCTTCAACCTTGTATTTGTTGCTATTAACATGAAGGGAAAACAAACGATATATGAGGATGATATTGTTGAGGTATTTAGTTTTCCTCTCCTACATAAAATCCCTACAGCCGGATTTTTAATTCAGGAAAAAACAAAACCCTTGAAGATTAATCCAGCTATGATTGAAGCTTTTAATCTCAAAATAGAACACTTTAAAGATTTACAGAAAGGTAAGGATGTCATTTTAGATTCTGGAGAAGTCTGCAGCTTTGAAAAAGTCACATTAAAACCTACGGAATTATTGAGCTATGCTTATTGTTCAGACACAAAGAAAAGCATTAAGGTTGCAGAAGCCGTTTCTGGCGCAACAGTTTTATACCACGAGGCAACATTTGTCTCTAAAGATCAAAAAAGGGCAACAACAACTTTCCATTCATCAACTAAGGATGCTGCAGAAATTGGACAAAAAGCAAAAGTTAAAAAACTTGTTGTTGGACATATTTCATCTCGTTACAAAACAAATGATCAGCATCAAGAAGAAATGGCGAGATTCTTTACCAATAGTGCTGTCGCAGAAGATGGTATGTGTATTGATTTAACTAAAGTATAATCAAAGTTTTTACGAGCATCATAAGTGAGAAAAAAGCGGTAAAAATAGTTGAGAACAACAATACAGATTCAACTTTGGTTTTTGATTCCTTTAGCATCTGTTCTTTTATTTGTATCGTTGCAGTTCTGTAAGCTGCCTTGTCTTTAATGAATAACCGCATTGCTTCATGATTTATTTTGTTTGTAATTCGATTCATTGTGTTGTTTGTTTGTTTCAACAAAGATGCAGTATTGCATTCTAGAGCAGAAAGAAAATATGAAGCACTAATTAAAATTAGAAAAGCCTACACAGTATAAGGTAGGTATTCACTTTCAGGTAGATACATATAAATACGTAGTCTGTTTGAAAAAGACTTTTATCTTTGCAGAATCGCTTAAGAATCAACAAAAAGAAAGCGTTAAAAAAAACAAACAACTATTCTCGATATGATGAAATTAACGACAATAATTTTATTTTTTGTTATCTCATTTCAGTCCTTAGCATGCGATGAAAGTTCTATAAATCTCATATCGCAAACAACAAATCCTGATGGAAGTATTACCTACGAACTTAATCTTTATTTAGACTTAGGTGGGTCTGATGTTGCCCATTATGGTTTTACACTGTCATTTTTATCTTCATTTAACACTCCAGAAGTGATGGCAGGAGGATTTGACCCACTGATTTCACAAAGTGATTTGACATCAGGAATAAGTGATGATCTTGTTGGGCTAATTGGTGATGATGTGAATTCAATTGCAAATGACTCTGATTGGGCTCCGTATGAAAATAGAACGGATGTTTTAAGCTATGAATCCAATGGTATTTTCCCTTCAGCTTCGACAGATTATAGTATGACAATATTTGTCACCGTTATGGGTTGTGTCGAAAATATAGAATTTGACTCGAATACCAATTCTGGAAATGCAGCATGCATTTACACAGCAAATACAGGCCAGGTTTGCGATGGATGTGACGTTTCTTCAGGAAACATAAATATTATAGGTGGTACAAATGTTGGGCCGAATGAATACGATTTATCAAACTGTGAAACGATAAGCTTTTCTGTTACCAATGAAAATCTGAACGGTGGAACGCTAACTTACGGGTGGGCCATATTTAGCTGTGAACCCAATTTACCTTTTAATGCTGCAGAAATTTCCAATTTTAACAACAATCCATGTTATCTAGGTTCTGATTACGGCACATCCACTAGCGATATAGATGCAGGAGGTATCAGTGGGACGATTATTGGAGGATACGAGCAGCTTTGGATACTTCCATATACAAGTGATATCGCAGATGCTTTAGATGGGAATGGAGACGGATGCTTCGATTTTGCAGATGCCATCCAGGTCAATTATATCCCGCCAACTTGCGGTACCTGTGCTGATCCTGGATGTACTTCCGGAAGTGTAAACACTTTTGAAGACAGAACATATCTTTCTTGTAACAACCCATGTGCAGACCTAAACAACACGACCTATATTACACATCATACCGTTACAACTGATGCATTTGGTAATGTTGGTGTGGTTCAACAGATTAATTTTAGCCAGTTTTCATGCAGTGAACTGAGTCGATCTGCAGTTCTCAGGGAAGCGGTCAACTCGTGTTCAGGGCCAGATATTCTACCAACGATAACGAATGCTAATGGTGTAGGTAGTGGATTTAATCCTGAGTGGATTGGACTCAATCCAAATACAAACTATACGCTTATCATTAATACAATAATAGGATCCGATTGTGATTATGACTTTGGTTGCTTGGATTTTTATGGTATTCAAGGATGCTCGGCTAATGCCGGTGTCACAGATATAATAACTTCAAACACGAGTAATTCGGACTATGTTCTTTGTTTTAACGAGACAATAGATTTGACAACCACAAACTATACATTACCAAATGTTTCGGCAAACTCAAGTATGGGTTATGCGCTTTACAACTGTGAGCCAACAACAAATGACCCCGCAACCGATGTGTGCTTTACAGGTCAGTATGTTATCGGAGATGCTGCAAACAGCGTAAATAACGGCACCTTTGCTCCAGCGATTGCCGCTCCAAATCAAACAGTTTGGCTCGTCCCCATAACAATGGATATGGCTACACCTCCTGTTTTCAATCATGATTCAGATGAAGATGGTTGTTTTGCTTTAGGAGCTCCGATTGAGATAAGCTATTTAAATCCTATAACCGCATCAAATATTAATGATTGCAATTCAGGATCTGTTACCATTTCAATAAATGGTGGGTATCCTGAATTCTTTTCAGGCAGCTATAACCTTGTAAATTTGGGCTCTGGAACATTGAGCAATACAACTGTCGGCAATTCAGGGGGAACAGTAGATCTAACCAATCTAAATAATGGAGACCTAATAGAGCTAAGTATTACAGACAACAATGGGTGTCAAGAAATATTCACAAGCACTTTTACCTGTTTTGAATGCGGAAATTGCAATACTCCAGATTGCCTTATTGCTGGTGCGTATCCCGACTATGAAACCGCAGCTGACCCTATGAATCAGTGTTCACAAATAAACTTGATGGCCTCAAACCCTGTGAATGATGGTGTGTTTACTTCTTACCATCAAGTGGTCTCTTCTCCAGATGGAACCCTTGGCGTTATTATAACTTCAGGAGTAAATGATGTAGGAGCAGGGTCATGCACAGTAAATCGTTTGGCGAACTTGTACCCAATAAACGGACCCTGCACGATTGGAACAGGAATAGTTCCTATACCTCCCGCACAAGGCTGGCTTCCTATTTACAACCCTGAATTTACAGGTTTAACTCCCAATACCACGTATATCCTTCAAGTGACATTCACTGTGCCATTGGGATGCGAATTAGTGGATCACTGCGAATCATATTACTACCCAGAAATATGTCAAATAACAGACATCTCAGGAGTCATTTTGAACTGCGACCCCGTCGACAATACCTATAGCGCTGAAGTAACCGTGAGCTACTCATCGAACCCTGAAAATGGAACACTTGACATCTATATGCCAGATTCACATTCTTTCGCCATTACCACAAGTCCCCAAACATTAGTTATCGATGGACTTAGCGCAGACGGTCAAATGGTTGATGTTAGTGCAGCATTTAGTGACGAAAACAGTTGCTCTTCTACGGCCCTTGATTTATTTGAAGCACCAAGTATTCAAGATTGTGGAATTATTATCCCAACAGCATTTACTCCTGACGGTGATAATGTTAATGATTTCTGGAGCTTAGAAAATATTGATGAAATTTATCCCAACAATAAAGTGTTTATTTACAACAGGTGGGGAAATATTATATTTGAAAGTCAAGCAGGGAGCTATGAACAATATCCTTGGAGTGGCACTTTCAATGGTGAAAAACTGCCGGTTGGCTCCTTTTATTATATCATTGATTATAATGATGGTTATACAGACACTAGTAATGGTACTGTAAGTATCTTAAAATAAAAAAGCCCCCAATTTTGGAGGCTTTCTATAGAGAAACTTAAACATAAAGAGATTATCTCACAACCAATTTTCTTGTTGCAACAGTAGATTGATTTTCTGAAAGATTGATAAAATAAATACCAGGATTTAATTCATTTGTCCGATATTCATTCACCATTGCTACATCCATTTTTTCTACGAGTTGACCATTTGCATTTATAATAGAAAGCTGATCTAATTTTTTATTGGTCCATGACACAGTTGCCACATTCGCGGTAGGATTAGGATACACATTAACGTCATGAGCTTCAGATTCATTAAGCCCTGCTTGGCTTAATCCCTCAACTGTTACGTTGAGTTCTTCAGTACATTGATTCGCATCCATAATAACAACCTCATAATATCCTTCAGAGACATTATATAAATCTTCTGAAGCATCACCTGTATTCCATTGGAAGGTGTATGGAGCCATTCCACCAACAACCGTCAAGTCTAAAGTTGAAAGTTCATCTTGAAAGCTTGGTTCATCAACAATAAGCTCTGCATCGATTGATTCAGGCTCTAATACTTCATAAGAAACAAATGTTTGACACCCATTTCCATCAGTAACAGTTAATCGGTAAGTACCAGCATAAAGATCGCTGATGTCTTCAGTGGTTGGACCATGCAACCATTGATAAGTGTAGTCTGGTGTTCCCTGAACTACAGTGACATCGATTGCACCATTGGCTATACTGTTGCATGAAACATGCTGAATTTCATCTTCAAGAAGAACAGGGGTTATAGCCTCAATATCTACGAATACATCTGAAGTACATCCAAGTGCATCAGTAACAATTAAAGAGTATGAACCGAAAGGAACATCAATTAGATTTAAATCCTCAGAACCATTTGACCAAAGTGCATTATATGGTGCATTACCACCGATGATTGCTACATCAACATTTCCTCCAACCTGATTACAAGAAACTGACACCTCTGTTTCAATCTCCATAACAGTGAAACTAGATGCCAATTCTAATGCTGCAGCTGCATTCAATCGACCTGTACCAATCATACCAATATAATTTGGATTCTCAGCATCTATATTTACAGAGGATGTCTTTAATATATATTCAATATCATCATTACTTAAGCAAGGGTTGACATCCAAAATTAAACCAACAGTACCACTAACAAAAGGTGCGGCATAAGACGTTCCCGATCCAACCACATTCCAATTCGCTGCAGGACTAATTGTAAGATTGTATCCTGGTGCGCTCAAATCAACCATTGCGTTGTGCTGGTGAGTAGTTGAAGGATTCCCTTCTATTCGTTCGTGATTGTCATTAGGACCAATACTAGTAACAGAGAAAACATGATCACAAGATGCAGGGTAAACTAAACTCTCCGAACCACCACATGTTGAACCATTACCTGCAGCAGCGACAATAAATGTTCCATTCTCATATACCTCATCAATAATATCTTGAACATACTGACTGAATTCACATCCTGAAGTCCAACTTAGGTTTATTACTCTATAACCCGCATATGATGCAGCTAATACTTCATTATAATTCATTTGATAAATTGCTAAAGAGCAATTGTAACCAATATGGCTTTGACCTAATGCGTTATTAGTCGAGCCTCCTGCAATCAGTGCGACAGCAGTACCATGACTTGTAGAAGTATTATTTGATGTATCGTAATAAACGACCTGACCAAGAAGCTCTGGGTGATTCACATCTACATTCTGATCAGATATTGCAATAGATACAGAAGGGTCACCAATTGAATAATCCCATGCACCTTGCGCATTAATTAAATCTAAAGAATAATCTGAATTAGAGAGGTTGTAATCATTTGGAGTAGCCAACTTTCGATATTCTGGGGCGGATTCAATCATTGAAAGTGCCTGAATTTTACTTAATTCCCTAATAAGATCTTCCTTATTGAATTCAGCAGTAAATTCATAAACTTTAATTAGTTTTTCTGATCGTGATGCAGGAACTGCACGTTGAACATTTGTAATGTTCAACGCTTTTAAAGCTTTGTTCAATTCATCATCCATAGAAACAAGTTCTGAAGTCTCGTTATAATAAGGAATGTGATCTGAGTTTGATATTGTGACCCAAACCTTATTTGTTATAAGAACTTTATTATTCTCATTGCTTGCTACTTTCATGGATTCAGCATTCGCCGTAAATCCAATAAGCACAATTAAATAAAATGACATCGAAAAAGTTTTAATCAAGTTTAAAGTTTTCATATCGAGTTGTTTTTAAGAGTTGGAACAAATCTCCATCAAGTTCTCGAATGAATAAAAGATATCAGGATGTTAGGATGAAAAATACGAGAGGCTACGAAATAAGAAATACGTATCGGTCCCGGGCAATGTAAGTAAGAATACTTAGCTTCTGATTAAAAGATTAGTATCTATTTTTGAGAAAATCGAAACAAAACAATAGCAGCAATAGCAAAGAAAACATTAGGTGTCCATACTGCTACTAACGAAGGGAATCCTACATTTAACGCAGCAACAGTTAACATTTTCATTGCAAAAATGTAAACAAATACGACCCCTAAGCCAATTGCGATGTTCACACCGATTCCACCTCTTCGTTTCTGAGAAGCCACGGAAACACCAATAAGAGTCAATATGTATGCTGCAAATGGATAAGATGTCCTTTGATGTAATTCAATTTCGTACAGAGGAACAATTGCCGACCCTTTTGCACGTTCACGTTTTATGAAGGCTTTTAGTTCAGAATAAGACATCGATTCCGCTGTATTTTCTCGAAGTGCCATATCTGATATACTGAAATTGAAAGTGGTATCTAAACGCTTTACATGTCTAAGTGCAATGGAGTCATTGTAGAAGCGTTTTTCATAAAAATCATGAAGCTCCCATTGTTTTGAATTTGGTTGATTTAAAGCATATCGAGATTTTAAAAAATAAATAGGCTTTCTGTCTTTAGACCACTTTTGAAAAACAAAATCATTAACTCTGCCATCACTATTGGTATAATTTGAAAAATAAACAGATTCTTCTCCTGGAAATTCAGCATGGTAATCACGAACAACCATAGCATCTCGATAATACTTTTCTTCAAATGACAATCGAACCTTATTGGCCCGAGGAACTAAAAAGTGATTGATTCCTAGTGAAAATAGCATAAGTATTGAGGCGGATATAAAATAAGGTCTGAGATACCGCGATAGAGGTTTGCCACTGAACCAAATCGGTATGATCTCAGTATCCTTAGCCATTATTGTTGTAAACCAAATTACAGATAGAAATACAATCATTGAAGTGAACATATTCCCATAGAGTATGATGAAATTAATGTAATAGTCAAATATGATTTCACTCAATGGAGCTTGATTCGAGATGAACTCTCCTAGCTTCTCTGATACATCAAAAACAATAGCGAACATCATGATAACCCCCAACATGAAAAAGAATGTTGAAAGAAATTTCTTAATTATATATCGATCTATTATAGATAACATCAAAGACGCTTGTTCATTTGTTTTACCATTGTGTTTTTCCAAGAAGTAAAGCTACCATCAATAATTCTAGCTCTAGCCTCTTTCATGAGTCTTAGGTAAAACGCCAGATTATGAATCGTGGCAATTTGCATTCCTAAGAACTCTCCAGACTTTAATAAATGGCGCAAATATGCTTTAGAATAATTTAAATCAACATAACAATCACTATGCTCATCAATGGCAGAGAAATCCGTTGACCATTTTTTATTTTTAATATTAATAGTTCCATTTGAAGTAAATAATAACCCGTGCCTTGCGTTTCTTGAGGGCATTACGCAATCGAACATATCAACACCAAGGGCAATACACTCTAATAAATTCCAAGGTGTACCAACCCCCATTAAATATCTTGGCTTTTCCTTTGGAAGTATTTCTGTAACCAAGGCCGTCATTTCATAAAGATCCTCTTCAGGCTCTCCTACTGAAAGGCCACCAATTGCATTTCCGATAGCATTAAAAGAGGAAATAACTTTAGCTGACTCTTGTCTTAAATCTTTATATGTACTTCCTTGAACTATGGGGAATAGCGCTTGATTGTAACCATAGCTACAAGATGTCTTTTCCATTTGATCCATACACCTCTTTAACCATCTATGGGTCATACCCATAGAATTTTTGGCATACGCATAATCACATGGATAAGGCGTGCACTCATCAAAAGCCATAATGATATCTGCACCTATACTCCTTTGAATGTCTATTGCACGCTCCGGCGTAAAGTAATGGTAGCTTCCATCAATATGTGACTGAAACTTAACACCCTCCTCAGTTATTTTTCTGGAACCTGACAATGAATACACTTGATACCCCCCACTATCGGTAAGAATAGGTCTGTCCCAATTCATAAACTTATGCAAACCACCTGCGCCTTCAATAATATCCATACCTGGTCTCAAAAATAAGTGATACGTATTTCCAAGAATAATTTCTGCTTTAACATCCTGTTTTAGTTCTCTCTGATGAACTCCTTTGACCGTACCTGCCGTACCGACAGGCATAAAAATTGGTGTTTCAATTGCTCCGTGATCAGTTGTTAGTTTTCCGGCACGTGCGGCAGAACCTTTATCTTTATTTAAAATGTCGAAGTGCATAAAAATGTTAATAACAATATAGGCCAAAGATACATTGAAATCAATTCAAAAGTCATATTTGTAAAAGCAATATAAATGAAACTCCTAAAGCAATATATCATTGATGACCTTTCAATAATTCTATTGATCATTTTTCTGCTAACGCTTATGATTCAATTGTATTATGTATTGTCTATTTTTCTTAAGCTTGCATTTTTAAAAAAAACATCAAAAATTAACGCTGAAATTATTCCTGTTAGTGTAATAATTTGTGCTCGCAACGAGAGTGATCAGCTTATTTTGAATCTACCGAAGATTCTTGAACAAAATTATGCGGAGTTCGAAGTTATTGTAGTAAACCATCAATCGATTGATAACAGTAAGGAAATACTTGAGGAATTCTCAAAACAATATAGAAACCTGAAAATTGTTGAACTTCAACATAATAAGCATTTAAGGTCTGGAAAAAAATTACCATTAACGATAGGTATAAAAGCTGCAAAATATGAACATCTTCTTTTTACAGATGCTGACTGTATGCCATCTTCCTCTATGTGGATTCATCACATGTCCTCAAAGTTCAATTCAAAAAATATTATTCTTGGTTATGGACCGCTAAGTCCTCGTCCTGGGTTTTTAAACAAACTGATTCGCTATGATACCGCTTGGATTGGAATAAATTATTTATCAATGGCTCTGCACAATAGGCCATATATGGGTGTCGGAAGAAACATGGCTTATACCCAAGATACCTTTTTTACTAACAATGGATTTAAATCACACTATTCGATAGCCTCAGGCGATGATGACTTGTTTATTCAAGAAGCCACAAGGAATAAGAAGAATTGCACTATTCAAATTGAGCCCGAATCTTATATGTTTTCACCAGCAAAAAAAACGTTACAAGAATGGATTAAACAAAAATCGAGACACTTTTCAACGACACCTAAATACAAGTTTATTAAGAAGCTATTGTTAGCAATCTACCCTATTTCCTTAATTCTGGCTTGGATTTCTTTTGTTTCTTTGATTTTACAGGAGGTTTATACTTTTTATATTGTTGTGGCTATGTTTTTGCTATACGTGATAAAATGGTTGATACAAGGGAAATGCCTTCTTCAATTACAGGAAAAAAAGTTTGCACAATTTTTTCCTCTTTGGGATATGTTTTATGCATTATTTATCCCGGTATTATATACTGTTGCAAAAAATAAAAAGAATGCTACATGGTAGAAAAAAGTCATTTATCTGATAAAGCCAAATACGACTTAGACCTTGTTGAAGCAGCGATTAAAGGAGATCAGCTTGCTTATGCGGACCTCATGGAGCGTTATCGTGAATCCATCTATTACATGATGCTCAAAATGGTAAAGAACCCCGATGATGCCGACGATTTAACAATTGAAGCATTCGGTAAAGCATTCAACAGGTTACCGCAGTACTCGCCTAGCTTTGCGTTTAGCACATGGCTCTTTAAAATAGCCTCTAACAACTGTATTGACTTCATCCGGAAAAAGAGAATTAAGGTAACTTCGATGGATACTGGTGTTCGAACAGACAATGGAGATGTTATGCAAATCGATGCTAAATCAAATACACCAAACCCAGAAGAAACCTTTATACAAGATCAAAGAGTCGTGCACATGCGACTTTTAGTAAGTAAGCTAAAGCCAAAATATAGAGACTTAGTCGAAATGCGTTACTTTAAAGAATTGAGCTACGAAGAAATCGCTACAGAGCTAAAATTGCCCTTAGGAACTGTCAAAGCTCAGCTTTTCAGAGCCAGAGATTTTTTAGCAGGAATGGCCGAAAAGACAAAAGACTCCATTTAAATGGATGAGATCAGAAGATATTTTCCAGAATTCTCATCCAAACAATATGAGCAGCTTGATCAGCTAACCGACATATATGAGGAATGGAATGCTAAAATAAATGTTATATCTCGGAAAGACATGATACACTTCAGGGAACGACATGTACTTCATTCTCTTGGTATTCAGAAATTTTCGAATTTTGAAAAAGGTAGTGGCATTCTTGATATCGGAACAGGAGGAGGATTCCCAGGCGTTCCGTTGGCCATTGCAAACCCTGAATGCAACTTCACATTACTTGATTCAATAGGTAAAAAATTAAAGGTTATTGAAGAAGTTAAACATCAACTGAACCTTAAAAACATAGCAACGATTCATTCAAGAGTAGAAGACCATGATGGCCCATACAACTATATGATAAGCAGAGCTGTCACTAATATGCCTAGCTTCTTGAAACTAACTCGACACCTTTCTAAAAAAGAAAATAAAAACTTCAAAGGACTATTTTATTTAAAAGGCGGTGACTTCAATGATGAATTGAATAAAGTCAATATGAAATTCAAAATCTATGACCTAAATGAAAGTTTCGATAGTTCATTTTTTGAAACCAAAAAAGTTATTGAGTTAAGCTATTAATTTAGGAGCACCGGATAAATCAGACTGAAAGCAGGAATATCTGCATAAAAAAGCTCCTCCGAAGTTAAGTCTTTGAAAAAGAATTTACCATACATCATCCCCATAGAAACAATGAGCTCACAACCACTGGTGTAACTGAACTCTTGACCAGGCATCAGTGTAGGGGTTTCACCAACCACACCCTCCCCACTAATTGTTGAAATGCCATGCAATAAATGAAGCACATGCCACTCTCGAGAAAGAAGCTGCACTGGATAGCTCAGTCGATTGCGGATTGTAATTTCATAATTATAAAAGAAATTGGAATCTGCTTCGGTGAACAGATCATTTCTAAACCAACTCGATACTGAGATTTCAATGCCTTTCGTTTGAGTGTGCGTCATGAATTAAAGTTATTCTATTCTTATCAAATATCCATAACAATAAAGGATTATAAATAGAGAATTCGCAGTAATTGCCTATAAGTGACTAAAAACTGTAGTATTCAATTGGTAGAAACCTAGCAATTAGAGGTAAAAAGATTAATTAATTTTAGCATTATCAAATATTGCTATTTAGAACTATTCTAAATTATTATTTAAGGGTATATTATTTCCCCCCATGTCCCTACTACGCTTAGGAATTTCGTAATTTTGTCATCTAATTATAATTGCAATTTTCATGTCCAATACAATCAGTATTCGAAAAGGTCTGAATATCAGACTTGTAGGAGAAGCAAAAAAAGAAATCAAAGATATTTCAGTTTCATCAACTGTAGGTATTTCACCGCTAGATTTTCACGGATTAACACCTAAAATGGTTGTTAAAGAAGGTGATGTTGTAAAGGTAGGAGATGTTCTATTTTTTGATAAAAAAGAAGCATCAATAAAATTCGTAAGTACCGTTAGTGGAACAGTAAAATCTATTGTTCGTGGTGATAAACGAAGAATCATCAATGTTCTTATATCTACTGATGGGAAGCAAACAGCAAAAAAATTCGATGTTTCAAAAGCTTCCGATTTCACTGCTGAGGACATCAAATCATTGTTGCTTGAATCTGGATTTTGGAGCACGATCAAGCAAAGACCATTAGATGTGATTGCCAATCCTAACAATCAAGCGAAAGGTTTCTTTGTTTCCTCCTTTGATTCGTCGCCACTTGCACCTGACTATGAATACGTATTAGGAGACGACCTTGAAAACCTTCAAAAAGGTTTTGACGCACTTTCAAAACTGACGGGAGACAAAGTTCACCTCAGTAGTAAACCAAATTCAATTTTCGCAAAAATTAAAGGTGTCAAACATCATTCATTTGATGGTTTGCATCCAGCCGGAAATGTTGGTACGCAAATGCACCACATTGACCCAGTAAACAAGGGAGAATTCGTTTGGTCGATGAATATTCAAGAGGTAGCCGCTTTCGGAAGATTACTCTCTGAAGGAACAGTGCAAGCGACGAGAAAAGTTGCCCTAACTGGTTCTGAGCTTAAAAACCCACAATACGTTAATGTCGTCAAGGGAACGGAAATGAGTGCCATGCTTGACAAAGCCGTAGAAGGCTCTAATGTTAGATATATATCAGGAAATGTTTTAACTGGTGATCAAAAACACTTGACAGATTTCTTGGGTCATTACCACAATCAAGTTACGGTAATCCCAGAAGGCAATGAATACAAATTTTTCTTAACTACTGGATGGTTAGGGCATGGTTTTGACAAGTTTTCCAATTCACGGTTGTTTCCTACATTTTTACTTCCAAAAAGTAAAAAATTCACCTTAGATACGAATACAAACGGTGAAGAAAGAGCTTTTGTAGTATCTGGAGAGCTTGAGAGGGTATTTCCTTTTGATATCTTACCTGTCCAGCTAACTAAAGCAGCCATTACTCAAGACATTGATGGAATGGAAAACCTTGGTATTTATGAGGTAGCTCCTGAAGACTTTGCTTTGTGCGAATACGTTTGTACAACAAAAATTAATATTCAAGAAAAAATAAGACAAGGACTAGACCTAATCGCTAGTGAATGTATGTAATTAAAAAAAAGAATCTGTGAAATTTTTAGAAAAATATTTACACAAAATGGAGCCCCACTTTATAAAAGGTGGGAAATACGAAAAGTGGAATCCATTATTTGAGACCCTTGCAACTTTTGCATTTACGCCGAAGTTAGTCACGACAAAAGGAACGCATATAAGAGATGGCGTGGATCTTAAAAGAACCATGTTCACGGTAGTTATTGCTCTAATACCTTGTTTGCTCTTTGGTATTTACAATACGGGGCACTGGGAATACGCCGTAGCCGAAGGAAATAGAGATATCCCTTATTTCGCAGAAATGGGCGCAAAATTCTTAACGGGTTTAACAATTGTACTACCTGTTGTTGTTGTATCCTATGGGGTTGGACTTACTATTGAATTTATTTTTGGTATGCTTCGAGGACACGCTCTTCATGAGGGCTTTTTAGTGTCCGGTATGTTAATCCCATTAACTATGCCTGCAGATGTTCCATTGTGGATGGTAGCTATTGCTACAGCATTTGCTGTAATTATTGGAAAAGAAATTTTTGGTGGAACAGGTATGAATGTGGTTAATATAGCCTTAACAGCCCGAGCTTTCCTTTTCTTTGCTTACCCAACTTCAATGTCTGGTGATAAAGTTTGGATGTCTGGATTAAGTGAAAAAATGTCCACAAATACAGCTGATTTAGATGGTTTTTCTGGAGCGACAGCTCTCGGTGATCTTGCCTCATTCATGTCGGACAAGGCCACAGTTGCCGGAGAAACTGTTCAATCAAGTATGGCCTTACAAAACTTCTCAACAGAATACGGCGTATGGGAATCGTTTATTGGTATGATACCAGGTTCTATTGGTGAAACTTCAACATTGGCATGTTTGATTGGTGGCTTACTATTGGTTTTGACAGGAGTCGGTTCGCTTAGAATTATATTATCCTTTTTCGCAGGAGGTTTTATTATGGGGCTTCTTTTAAACATGATTGGGGGTAATGCGTATCTTGATCTTGCAGCGCATCATCATTTGGTGATTGGAGGATTTGCCTTTGGTGCTGTTTTCATGGCGACAGATCCAGTAACTGCATCACAAACTGCATTTGGTAAAATAATCTATGGCTTCTTAGGCGGCTTCCTGGCAATAATGATTCGCGTATTGAATCCAGCTTACCCAGAAGGTGTTTTCCTTGCTATACTGTTTATGAATATCATGGCGCCTATCATTGATCACTACATCATTCAGGCGAATATTAATAGAAGACTTAAAAGACTTAAAACAGCATAATTATGGCACTTAATAAAGAATCAAACGGATTCACTTTTGGATTTGCGATTGTCCTGGTTGTTGTCCTTGGTGTTATTCTCGCATCACTAGCTGAAGGCCTAAAGCCACTTAAAGAAAAGAATGTTCGTGTTAAAAAGCAAATCGATATACTGTCTGCAATGATGGATGTAGAAAAAGAAGGAATCGACCGAACCAACGCAGAAACAGAATTCTCCAAATATGTTGACCTATCACAGGCCGTGATACTCAATAACGCAGGTGAAGAAGTTGCTAGAGGGAAAGAAGCTTTTGAAGTTGATATCAAAAAAGAATATCGAGATAAAAACCTTGAAGAAAAAGATAAAAAGTTTCCCCTTTTCATAGCAAAGGATAAAAAATCAAACGAAACTAGATATATCATTCCAGTTGTCGGTAAAGGTCTTTGGGGACCAATTTGGGGATATATCTGTCTAGAAGAAGATATGAGAACGATACAAGGTGTTTCATTCGATCATAAAACGGAAACTCCTGGACTAGGTGCAGAAATCAATAAACCATTTTTTATGGACCGTTGGAAAACATCCCAGATTAGCAATGATGCTGGTGATTTTCAAAAATACGAGGTTGTCAAAGACAATTCAGGCTCAACGGACCCTAGTAAGGTTGATGGAATTACAGGAGGAACAATTACTTCTAAAGGTGTAGAAGAAATGGTGAATCGAAGTCTAGAAATATACTCTAACTACTTTAAGAACATAAATTCAAAATAATATGAGTGCTGATAAAAAATCTTCTGAGCCATTATTTTCGAAAAAAAATAAAAAGCTTATTACAGACCCATTGACAGACAACAACCCTGTTACGATACAGGTTTTGGGTATCTGCTCTGCCTTAGCAATTACCGTGCAGGTTAATCAAGCTATTGTAATGTCTTTATCCGTGTTGTTTGTGATTATAATGGGTAATTGGATTGTTTCATTATTGCGAAATCTTATTCCTTCTCGGATCAGAATTATTGTTCAATTACTTGTTGTGGCATCTTTAGTAATTATTGTTGACCAAGTTTTGGCAGCATTTCTACCTGACTTGTCTGCCAAGCTATCTGTATTCGTTGGTTTAATTATTACAAACTGTATTATAATGGGTCGACTTGAAGCATTTGCAATGGCGAACAAACCATGGCCTTCTATACTTGATGGTTTTGGTAATGGTCTCGGCTACGGTGCTATTTTAATTTTGGTCGCAGTTTTTAGAGAGCTTTTTGGGTCAGGAACATTAATGGGAATTCCCATTTTTGGAAATGCCCTTCCTGGTGAAGAATCAGGCCTTTATGCAATTGGTTACCAAAACAATAACCTTATGATTCTACCTCCGATGGCTCTTATTATTGTCGGTATTATTATTTGGGTTCAAAGATCTAGAAACAAAGCTCTAATTGAGGAGCATTAAAATTAAGAATTATGGAAAGTACTCTTGATATATTTGTAAAAGCAATTTTTTCCGAGAATATGATTTTCGCATATTTCTTGGGGATGTGTTCATATCTTGCTGTATCGAAAACAGTAAAGACAGCTGTGGGTTTAGGAGCTGCGGTTATTTTCGTTTTAACAGTAACGGTTCCTGTGAACTTTCTCCTAGAGAATTATGTTTTAAAAGCAGGAGCGCTGGAATGGTTAGGAGCTGAATATGCAGAATTAGATTTAAGTTTTCTATCATTCATAATGTACATTGCGGTAGTGGCATCAATCGTTCAACTGGTAGAAATGTTAGTAGAAAAATTTGCTCCTGCTCTTTATGGAGCACTGGGTATATTTCTACCATTAATTGCGGTTAACTGTTCTATTTTAGGAGGCGCATTATTTATGCAAGAACGTCAGTATTCAACTATTTTAGATGCAACGGCATTTTCCTTGGGTTCTGGGATTGGCTGGTTCATTGCTATTGTGGCTATTGCCGCTATACGTGAAAAGTTGCGCTATTCGAATGTTCCAGGTCCTCTTAGAGGATTAGGAATTACATTTATTGTTACAGGACTTATGGGCATGGCTTTCATGAGTTTTATGGGTATCAAATACGGTGAAGAAGCTCCAAAAGAGGAAGTCGAAACCGTTACAACTATGATTGAAACAAACAAAGAAAATAACATTAACTAATCATTATGGGAACAATTCTGATCATAACCTTAATTGCATTTCTAACGGTCATACTTTTGTTGACCTCAATGCTATTGTTTGTAAAAGCTAAAATTTCACCAAAAGGAAAATTAGTTATTGATATTAACGATGGAGAAAAGATACTAGAAGTTGATGGCGGCGGCACATTACTCGGAACACTGGGAAGTTCAGGGATATTTTTACCATCTGCTTGTGGTGGGGGTGGGACTTGTGTTCAATGTGTATGTCAAGTAAATGAAGGTGGTGGAGAAATACTCCCAACCGAGGCACCGCATTTCTCGAGGAAAGAAATTGCTTCGAACCACAGACTAGGTTGCCAGGTCAAGGTTAAGGAAAATATGAAAATTCATATTGAAGAAGAGATTTTAGGTATTAAAGAATGGAAAGCCAAAGTATCTTCAAATTACAATGTAGCGACGTACATTAAAGAATTTATAGTAGATATCCCTGAAGATATGAACTATAAGGCTGGTGGATACATTCAAATTAATATACCTCAAACTGAAGTTAAATTCGCCGACATGGATATAA
>Ga0228634_1000542_pt1 | contig 26917 bp, 38 predicted proteins | sample 42DmetaG_FD_190063 | JGI IMG/M metagenome (GOLD analysis project Ga0228634, IMG submission 190063) | Seawater microbial communities from Monterey Bay, California, United States - 42D | ecosystem: Environmental > Aquatic > Marine > Coastal | place: USA: California | collected 2016-09-27 | reverse complement strand
CCTTCGATGTAACAAACTTTTATGGTTTATTTATTATACTCTTCTTCTTTTTGGTGGTCTACATCCATTATGAGGTATTGGAGTTACATCAACAATTTCCGTTACTTCAATTCCATTATTATGGATGCTTCTAATAGCAGATTCTCTACCTGCACCAGGACCTTTAACATAAACTTTTACTTTTCTCAATCCAAACTCAAATGCTTCTTTACTGCATTCTTCAGCAGCAATTTGAGCTGCATAAGGTGTGTTTTTCTTTGAACCTCTAAATCCCATTTTTCCTGCAGAGGACCAAGAAATAACTTGTCCCTTTTCATTACATAATGAAATTATTATGTTATTAAAAGAAGCTTGAATATGCGCTTCTCCAACAGGATTAATCTGTACGTTTTTCTTCTTTTTTGATTGCTTAGCCATAAAATTATGTCTTAAATATTATTTAGTTGCTTTTTTCTTATTAGCAACAGTTTTTCTTTTTCCTTTTCTAGTTCTAGAATTATTTTTTGTTCTTTGACCCCTGAGAGGCAACCCATTTCTGTGTCTAATTCCTCTTTGAGATCCAATATCCATTAACCTCTTAATGTTTAGTTGAACTTCAGATCTTAGAGCACCCTCAACTTTATAAGTTTCAGAAATTAATTTTCTAATTTTCCCTAATTGGTCATCATTCCAGTCTTGTACTTTGACACTTTCGTCAATTCCAGCTTCTGCTAGAATATTTTCTGCAGTACTCCTTCCAATGCCATATATATAGGTTAAACCTATGACACCTCTTTTGTTTTTTGGTAAATCTATACCTGCTATTCTTGCCATAATATATTATCCTTGTCTTTGTTTGAACTTAGGGTTCTTTTTATTGATTACATACAATCTTCCTTTACGTCTTACAATTTTGCAATCCGAAGATCTTTTTTTTATAGATGCTCTTACTTTCATTTTTATAATTATTTGTATCTAAACGTAATTCTACCTTTGGTCAAATCATAGGGAGACATTTCAACTTTCACTTTGTCTCCTGGTAAAATTCTTATATAATGCATTCTCATTTTACCTGAGATGTGGGCAGTTATTATGTGTCCGTTCTCAAGTTCAACTCTAAACATTGCATTTGACAATGCTTCTGTTATAGTGCCATCTTGCTCTATTGATGTCTGTTTAGCCATACTATTATTTGACTTTATTATTTAATACTTTTTCTATTTCTTCAAATGATGATAAAACTTCAGGTGAACCGTCCCTTGAAATAGCTACATCGTGCTCAAAATGTGCAGAGGGAAGATTATCTTTGGTTTGGATAGTCCATCCATCGTCAAGCTGAGTTATTTCTTTTTTGCCTAAGTTTATCATAGGCTCAATAGCTAAAACTAGTCCAGGTTTCATCTTGTGTCCTCTACCCTTTTTCCCATAATTTGGAACTTCGGGTTTTTCGTGCAATGATCTTCCTAATCCATGACCGACGAGTTCTCTTACAACACCATAACCATTTGATTCAGCATGATTTTGAACAGCAAAACCAATATCACCAATTCTATTTCCTGACCTAGTCTGTTCAACTGCCAAGTCTAAAGATTCCTTAGTTATTCGAAGGAGTTTTTTAATCTCTTGTGAAACTTCACCTACTTCAAATGTATATGCTGAGTCGCCATAAAACTCATCCATTAGAACACCACAATCAACGGATACTATGTCTCCATCAACCAATGGTTTGTCATTAGGAATGCCATGAACTACAGCGCTATTAACAGATGTGCAAAGTGTATTAGGGAAACCTCCATATCCAAGAAATCCAGGAATTGCTTTATTATCTCTAATAAACTCTTCCGCAACTTTATCCAAATCAAGCGTTGTAACACCTGGTTTAATTATTTTAGCAACTTCTGCTAAAGTTTTACCAACAAGCAAAGAACTTTTTTTAATTCGTTCAATTTCTTCTCCAGTTTTATAAAAAATCATGGAAAAGATTTGTTAAAGGGATTGACTCATTGTCACTGCTGACGATGTAGATCTACCCTTAATTCTTCCACCTTTAATAAGACCATCATAATGTCTATTTAATAAGTGGCTTTCAATTTGTTGAAGCGTATCTAGTACAACTCCAACCATAATAAGTAAAGATGTTCCTCCAAAAAAGTATGCAAAACCTTGTTGAACACCAAAATTCATTGCAAAAGCGGGAAGAATAGCTATAATCCCAAGGAAAATTGATCCTGGAAAAACTAGTCTAGAAATAAGACCCTCTATAAAATCAGCTGTTTTCTTTCCGGGTTTGACTCCTGGTATAAAAGAACCATTTCGTTTAAGTTCATCAGCCATTTGATTTGGGTTCATCATTATAGCTGTATAAAAATAGGTAAAGATTACAATCATAAGGAAAAATACAGCGTTGTACCAAAACCCTTGAATATTTGAGAATGTGGCTCCAAAAGAACTATTTTGAAAAATTAAGGAAGGTAAAAACATAAGAGCTTGAGCAAAGATAATTGGCATTACACCCGCTTGATTAATTTTAAGTGGGATATAACTTCTTTGTCCTCCTGCTAAGGCTTGTTTAGATCCTCTACCGATAACTCTTTTAGCAGTGTGGACTGGAATTCTTCTTGTCCCTTGTACTAATAATATCGTGATAAGAATTACCAAAAGAAGAACTACTAATTCAACTAGTAAAATCACAAGACCACCATCGTAAATCTTTGCCCCTAATTCTTGAAAGAATGCCCCGGGTAAACCTGCAATAATTCCAATTGTAATTATCAAAGAAATACCATTGCCAATACCTCGGTCAGTAATTCTTTCTCCAAGCCATGTAACAAACATAGTTCCCGCAGTAAGAATTGCAGTTACTTGAAACCACCACAAGAAGGAATCGTTCAATCTTGCTTCAGCAGGCACATAAGCACCCATGTAACTTGGTGCTTGGAATAAACATATAGCAATTGTTAAAAGTCTTGTATATTGATTAATCTTCTTTCTCCCACTCTCTCCTTCTCTTTGAAGACGTTGAAAAGTAGGAACAGCCATACCCAATAACTGCATAACAATAGATGCAGAAATGTAAGGCATTATTCCAAGAGCCATTATGGACGCTCTAGAAAATGCACCACCAGCAAACATGTTAATTAAATTTAGAATACTATTATCTCCAGAAGCGGAAGATGCTAATCTATCAGCATCAATTCCAGGGAGGACAATAAAAGAACCAATTCTATAGACCAAAACTAAACCAAGAGTATATAAAATACGCTTTTTCAGTTCGTCAACAGCCCAGATCTCTTTTAAAGTTTTAATTAGATTTTTCATTCAACTTTTTCTTTCTTTTGTTCTATTAAAGCAGCTTTGCCACCTAAATCTTCAATAGTAGATTTTGCTTTTGCTGAGAAACCATGTGCAGTGATATTTACTTTGGTTTTTAGCACTCCTCTACCAAGAATTTTAATTAAATCTTTTTTATTTGCAAGACCATTTTCAACAATAGTTTCTGGTGTGACAGACTTTAACTTGTGTTTTTCAATGATTACTTGAAGAGTATCTAAATTTATTCCCTTGTATTCAACACGATTAATGTTCTTAAAACCATACTTAGGAACTCTTCTTTGTAAAGGCATTTGTCCACCCTCGAATCCAATTTTAGATTTATAACCAGATCTTGACTTGGCACCTTTGTGTCCTCTTGTTGAAGTACCACCATGGCCAGAGCCTTGACCTCTACCAACTCTTTTCTTAGCTTTTGTTGATCCCTCTGCAGGTTTTAAAGTATGTAATTTCATAATTTCTTAGTTATTTAACAATTTTGACCATATGTTCAACTTTCTTTACCATACCTAAAATTTGTGGAGTGGCTTCATGCTCAACAGTTCTATTTAACTTACCCAAACCCAAGGCCTGAAGTGTTAACTTCTGTCTTTGAGGTCTATTAATTGCACTTTTTATTTGTGTTACTTTAATCTTTGCCATTTTGAAATTCCTTATCCGTTAAATACTTTTTCCAAACTCACACCTCTTTGATGTGCAACACTATTTGCATCTCTCAATGATAATAAAGCTTTAATTGTAGCCTTAACAACATTATGAGGATTTGAGGATCCTTGAGACTTTGCTAATACGTTTTTAATGCCAGCACTTTCCAAAACAGCACGCATAGCACCACCAGCAATTACCCCAGTACCTGCAGAAGCAGGCTTTAAAAATACCTGAGCTCCAGAATATTTTGCTTTTATTGTATGTGGTAATGTATCATTTACAACTGCTACTCTTCTTAAATTCTTTTTCGCCTCCTCAACAGCTTTAGAAATTGCTTCGGTTACTTCGTTTGCCTTTCCGAGTCCATGACCAACGATACTTTGTTCGTCACCAACAACAACAATTGCTGAAAAACTGAAGTGTCTACCACCCTTAGTAACTTTAGTTACTCTATTGATAGCTACTAGCCTATCTTTTAATTCAACGTCTGTTGCTCTTACTGATTTTTCTGATTCAATCATAGTTCTTTTTTAAAATTTTAATCCGTTTTCTCTAGCAGACTCAGCTAAAGCTTTTACTCTACCGTGATATAGATAACCGTTTCTGTCAAAAACCACTTCTTTAATTCCGGCTTTTGAAGCATTTTCAGCAATCTCTTTTCCAATTAGTTTTGCTTGTTCAACTTTATTAACCTTTTGAGTAGTGTCCTTAACATATGATGAAGCTGAAGTTATTGTAACTCCCTTTACATCATCAATTACTTGAGCATATATTTGTTTATTACTTCTAAAAACACTTAATCTAGGTCTAGTAGGTGTTCCAGAAATATTCTTACGAATTCTTTTTTTAATCCTCGCTCTTCTATTTGATTTTAAATTACTCATTTCTTAATTAAATTATTTTGCTGCCGTTTTACCAGCTTTTCTTCTAATTACTTCACCTTTAAATAATACGCCTTTTCCTTTATAAGGTTCTGGTTTTCTGAAAGATCTTATTTTGGCTGCTACTTGACCAATTAATTGTTTGTCAAATGATTCCAATTTAATGAGTGGATTTTTTCCTTTTTCGGTAGTTGCTGTCAACTTAACCTCCTTAGGAAGTTGAAAAATTATTGGATGTGAATACCCAAGTGATAATTCTAAATTTTGTCCTTGTGCTTTAGCTCTATATCCAACACCTACTAATTCTTGCTCAACCACATAGCCTTCTGATACTCCAAAAATCATATTAAATAATAATGATCGGTATAAACCGTGAAGTGATCTTGTCTCTTTTTCATCATTTGGTCTTGAAAGAGTAATTGTATTATCTTCCAATGAAATTTTAATCAAAGGACTAACATCTTGTGTTAGTTCTCCTAATTTTCCTTTAACATGAACCTGATTTTCAGCAGAAATATTTATTTCAACTCCCTCTGGTACTGTAATTGGCGCATTTCCTATTCTTGACATTTCTTAAAATTTAGTCAACGTAGCAAAGGATTTCTCCTCCTACATTATGTTTTCTCGCTTCTTTATCTGTTATTAACCCCTTAGAAGTAGATATTATAGCAATACCTAATCCATTTAAAACTCTTGGCATAGAATCAACTCCAGTATACTTTCTTAAACCTGGCTTACTAATTCTTGTTAAATTTCTAATTGCAGGATCTTTAGTCTTATTATTATATTTCAAAGCGATTTTAATAATCCCCTGCTTATCGTCCTTAATTTCTTTAAAATTTAAGATGTAACCCTGATCCATTAGAATCTGAGTAATTGCTTTCTTAACATTAGATCCAGGAATTTCAACCACTTTATGCTTAGCACTTATGGCATTTCTTAATCTTGTTAAATAATCTGATATAGCATCTGTTACCATTGTCTTTTTTTTAATTGTTAATTACCAGCTTGCTTTAGTTACACCCGGTATTTTACCAGCTACTGCCATTTCTCTAAAAGTAACTCTAGATATTCCAAACTGTCTCATGTAACCTCTTGGTCTTCCTGTTAATTGACATCTATTGTGTTTTCTAACACTCATTGAATTCTTTGGAAGTTTTTGAAGTTTGAACATTGCCTCCCAATCGCCTTCGCTTTGGGCTTTTCTTAAAACTTTTCTTCTTTCATTGTACTGAGCGGCAAGTTTTGCTCTTTTTCGCTCTTTAGCTTTCATTGATTCTTTAGCCATAACCTTTATTCTTTATTTTTTTTCAAATGGAAACCCAAACTCTACCAACAATGCTTTACCCTCTTCAGTTGTATTTGCAGAGGTAACAATAGTGATATCCATTCCTAATATTTTTTTAACCTTATCAATATCTATTTCTGGAAAAATAATACTTTCTTTAACTCCAATAGTAAAATTCCCTCTACCATCTCCATTGGACTTTACTCCTCTAAAGTCTCTTGTTCTTGGTAAAGCAACAGAAATAAGTCTATCTAAAAACTCATACATTTTATCTTTTCTAAGAGTAACTTTAGTACCAATAGGCATTCCTTTTCTTAACTTAAAATTAGAAACATCTTTTTTGGAATTAACTATGAGTGCTTTTTGGCCAGCAATTTCTGAAAGATCATTAACTGCATTTTCAATTAACTTTCTATCTGAAACTGCTTCACCGACACCTTGGCTTATTACAATCTTTTCTACCTTGGGTACTTCCATTAGAGACTTATATTGAAACTTCTCTTTCAATACAGGAACTATCTCGTTCGTGTATTTTTCCTTTAGTCTTGGTGTGTAACTCATACTATTACCTCCCCTGTTTTTCTTGCAAACCTAACGAGTTTGTTATTTTCATCTTTTTTTCTGCCAATCTTTGTGGTTTCTCCATTATGAACAAACATTACATTTGAAATATGGATACTTCTATCCTTTTCTAGAATTCCACCGTCAGGATTAGCTTTATCTGTTTGGGGCTTTACATGTTTCTTATTAACAACTGTTAGACCCTCGATAAAAACTCTTTGTTTTACGTAATCTACATCAAGGATAACTCCCTGCTGTCCAAGGGCAGCACCAGCAATTACCTTAACTGTATCCCCTTTTTTTATTTTAAATTTCTTTTGCATTACTATTTTATTACAGTACTTCAGGTGCCAAAGACACTATTTTCATAAATTGTTTTTCTCTTAATTCTCTAGCTACTGGGCCGAAAATCCTTGTTCCTCTCATTTCCCCAGTATCATTCAACAAAACAACCGCATTGTTGTCAAACCTGATGTAAGAACCATCGTTTCTTCTAACTTCTTTTTTTGTTCTAACAACTACTGCTTTAGAAACTTGACCTTTTTTGACATTTCCCGCAGGAGTAGCATCCTTAACAGTAATTACTACTTGATCTCCAATTGAAGCATATCTTCTTTTGGTTCCCCCAAGAACTCTTATTACCAAAACCTCTTTAGCTCCACTGTTATCAGCAACCAATAATCTACTTTCTTGTTGTACCATTTTTAATTATTTAGCTTTTTCAAGTATTTCTATTAATCTCCAATTCTTTCTCTTACTTAATGGTCTGGTTTCCATTATTTTGACAGTATCTCCCTCGTTGCATTCATTTTTTTCATCATGAGCTACAAATGAGGAACTTTTTTTAACAAACTTGCCATACTTAGGGTGTTTTTCTCTTCGTTCAACCATAACAACAATAGACTTGTCCATTTTTGAACTTGTTACTAAACCTACTCTTTCTTTTCTTAAATTTCTCATATCAATTAGTTGGTACTTTGTTGTAATTCTCTTTTTTTAATTTCTGTATGAATTCTAGATACATTTCTTCTTACAGTTCTTATTTGAAGAGGATTTTCTAATTCTGCAGTTTTATGATTCATCTTAAGCTTATTTAACTCCCCTTGTGTATTAGTTAGCATTTCGTTAAGCTCCTCTATAGATAAACCGTTTAATTTTATGTTAAATTCTTTACTTTTCACCTTAAATACTTTTAAATTTCGTAATCGTTACGTACAACAAACTTTGTCTTTAAAGGTAGCTTCTGAGAAGCCAGTCTTAAAGCTTCTTTTGCAACTTCAAAAGATACTCCATCAGTTTCAAATAACACTCTACCGGGTCTTATAACAGCTACCCAATGGTCTAGAGCACCTTTTCCCTTACCCATTCTTACCTCTGCAGGTTTATTAGTAATAGGTTTATCTGGAAAAATTCTTATCCAAACTTGACCTTCTCTTTTCATATACCTTGTTACAGCAATACGAGCAGCTTCTATTTGTCTAGATGTAAGAAAACCTTCTTCTAAAGATTTTATCCCAAATGATCCAAAAGCAATTTGGTGTCCTCTTTGAGCATTGCCCTTGATTTTACCCTTTTGTTGCTTTCTATGTTTCGTCTTCTTAGGTTGTAACATAATATTCTAATTATCTTTTTCTTTTATCGTTGTTTGATTTTCTACTACTCATTCCAAAGTTGGGAGATAAATCTCTTTTACCGTAAACTTCACCCTTACAAATCCAAACCTTTATACCAATTAAACCATAAGTTGTTAAAGCTTCAGAAAGAGCATAATCTACATCAGCTCTAAGCGTATGAAGAGGAATTCTTCCGTCTTTATACATTTCACTTCTTGCCATTTCTGCACCATTTAACCTTCCAGAAATTTTAACTTTAATACCTTCAGCACCCATTCTCATAGTAGAAGCAATTGACATCTTTATAGCTCTTCTAAATGAGATTCTAGCCTCGATTTGTCTAGCTATACTGTCTGCTACTAATTTTGCGTCTAGTTCAGGTCTCTTTATTTCAAAAATATTAATCTGTACCTCTTTTGAAGTTAGTTTTTTTAATTCTTCCTTAAGTTTATCAACTTCTGATCCTGCTTTACCAATAATTACTCCAGGCCTTGCAGTATTTATAGTTATAGTAATTAATTTTAAAGTTCGCTCAATAATAATTTTAGAAATACTGGCTTTCTGCAGTCTTACATTTAAGTACTTTCTAATTTTCTCATCTTCTACCAATTTAGCAGAATAATCTTTTCCTCCATACCAGTTGGAATCCCAACCTTTAATGAAACCTAATCTATTACCTATAGGGTTTGTTTTTTGTCCCATGCTTTATATTTAAGCTTTATCAATTATTAATGTAACATGATTAGATCTCTTTCTAATCCTATGCGCTCTACCCTGAGGTGCAGCTTGAATCCTTTTTAACATTCTAGCACTATCTACATTGATACTTTTAACAATCAAATTTGCAGATGTTGCATCTTCTCCATCGTTCTTTTGTTCCCAGTTGTTTATTGCCGACAAAAGAAGCTTTTCTAAATTTCTTGAAGCATGTTTTGGGCTAAATTTTAGAATGTTTAAAGCCTTATATACATCTTCACCACGAACTAAATCAGCAACTAATCTCATTTTTCTAGGAGAAGTAGGACAACTGTTTAGCTTGGCCAAAGCTTGTGTTTTTCTCGACTCTTTTATTTTTTCTGAACTATTTCTTTTTCTTGCACCCATATCTAAGTTTTTAGAACTTTAATTATTTTTTCTTCCCTCCGTGACCTCTAAAGTTTCTTGTTGGAGCAAATTCTCCTAATTTGTGACCAACCATATTTTCTGTTACAAATACTGGGATAAATTTCATTCCATTATAAACTGCAATAGTAAGGTTGACAAAATCTGGAGTAATTGTTGAAGCTCTCGACCATGTTTTGATGACAGTTTTTTTAGAAGACTCTTTAGCTTCTTCAACTCTTTTCATTAATTTATAATGAACAAATGGCGGTTTTTTTAATGATCTAGACATTATTTATTTCTTTTTTCTATCAATGATAAATCTATTAGAAGATTTAGTTTTACTTCTTGTTTTGTATCCTTTCGCTGGAAGACCTTTTCTTGATCTTGGATGACCTCCAGATGATTTTCCTTCTCCACCACCCATTGGATGGTCAACAGGATTCATTACTACACCTCTAACTCTAGGACGTCTTCCTAACCATCTTTTTCTTCCTGCTTTACCAGAAACTTGGAGACTATTTTCAGAATTTGATACTGAACCAATTGTAGCAATGCATGTAATTAAAACCATTCTTATTTCTCCAGAGGGCAACTTAACAATTGCATATTTTCCATCTCTAGCATTTAACTGAGCAAAAGAACCTGCACTTCTAGCAATAGCTCCACCTTTACCGGGTGTCATTTCAATATTATGGATAATTGTTCCTAATGGAATATCTTTGAGAAACATAGCATTGCCCAATTCTGGAGATGCTTTAGAACCTGATAAAACGGTTTGCCCAACCTTTAATCCATCTGGAGCTAGGATATATCTTTTCTCACCATCTGCATAAAACAATAATGCAATTCTTGCAGAACGATTTGGATCGTATTCTATAGAATGAACTTTTGCAGGAATATCGTATTTATTTCTTTTAAAATCTATAGTTCTGTACTTTCTTTTGTGACCACCCCCAATATATCTCATGGTCATTTTACCAGAGTTATTTCTTCCACCACTTTTGCTAGAACCTTTAGTTAAAGCCTTTTCTGGCTTACTAGCTGTTACTTCACTGTAATCACTGACAACTTTGTGTCTTTGTCCTGGTGAAGTCGGTTTAAATTTTTTCAAGCTCATTTTAGTTCTTTTCTAATCTTTAAATATTTTCATATAAATCAATGGTATCTCCTTCGTGAAGAGTAACAATAGCTTTTTTAAACAATCTTGTTCTCTGAAAAGAAACTCCTTGGTTTGTATATTTCATTTTTCTTTTACCACCACCCTGCTTCATAGTGTTAACTGCCTTTACACTTACACCATAAGCGCTTTCAACAGCTTTTTTAATCTGGATTTTATTAGCGTCTGTTTTAACTTCGAAACCATAACGATTAAGTTTCTCACCTAAGTCGGCCATTTTTTCTGTTAATATGGGTTTTATAATAATATTTTCCATAATTATACCTTAAATAGTTTTTCAATTTGAACAAATGCATTTTCTGAAATAATCAGCTTGTGAGAATAAAGAATATCGTAAGTATTAAGCTTATCAGCAGTTATAACTTTAGCATTTTTTAGATTTCTAGAAGACAATAAAGTATTTTGATCTTTCTCACTCGTAACAAAAAGAGATTTATCACCATCAATTTTTAAGTTTTTAAGAACTGAAACAAAATCTTTTGTTTTTGGTGTTTTAAAAGTTAAATCGTCTAAAACAAGAATGCTATCTTCTTTAGCTTTATAAGTAAGTGCAGACTTTCTCGCAAGAACCTTCAATTTTTTATTTAGTTTGAAACTATACGATTTTGGTCTTGGACCAAAGACACGACCACCACCTCTAAATAGAGGATTTTTAATGGACCCTGCTCTAGCAGTACCAGTTCCTTTTTGCTTTTTAATTTTTCTTGTACTACCAGCAATATCTCCTCTTTCTCTAGATTGGTGAGTACCTTGTCTTTGGTTGGCAAGGTATTGCTTAACATCCAAATAAATAGCATGGTCATTAGGCTCAATAGCAAATATATCTTTGGTTAATGAAACTTTTTTAGCAGTCGCTTTACCTTCTTTGTTTAAAACTTTAATCTCCATTATTTCTCAACTATTAAATAAGATCCTTTAGAACCGGGAACTGATCCTTTTACAATTAATAAATTCTTTTCTGGAACTATCCTCAAGACTTCTAAGTTGATAGATTTCACTCTATCTCCTCCCATTCGTCCACCCATTTTCATACCCTTAAAAACTCTGGCAGGATAAGAAGCGGCACCAATAGAACCAGGAGCTCTCATTCTGTTGTGCTGGCCATGAGTTGATTGACCAACTCCTCCAAAATTATGTCTTTTAACAACTCCTTGAAAACCTTTACCTTTCGAAGTTCCAACCACGTCTACAAATTCACCTTCCTGAAATTGATCAACAGTAACAGAATCTCCAAGATTTACTTCTTTTAAACCTTTGAACTCAACTATTTTTCTTTTGGGAGTAGTTTTTGCTTTGCTAAAGTGACCAAGCATAGCCTTAGGAGTATTCTTCTCTTTTTTATCTTCAAAACCTAATTGAACAGATTCATATCCATCCTTTTCTTGCGTTTTTATTTGAGTAACGACACATGGTCCTGCCTCAATAATTGTGCATGGTAAGTTTTTACCCTCGGCACTGTAAACGCTAGTCATCCCTATTTTTTTTCCTATGATACCAGCCATCTTGATATTTATATTTATACTTTAATTTCTACATCTACTCCACTAGGAAGTTCTAATTTCATTAGTGCATCTATAGTTTTCGAAGAAGAACTATAGATATCCATTAATCTTTTGTAAGCACATAGTTGAAATTGCTCTCTCGATTTTTTATTTACGTGAGGCGATCTCAAAACTGTGTAAATTCTTTTATGAGTTGGAAGTGGAATTGGTCCACTAACAATTGCACCAGTTGTCTTAACTGTCTTAACAATTTTCTCAGCAGATTTATCTACTAAGTTGTGATCGTATGATTTTAATTTTATTCTTATTTTTTGACTCATAATGATTTTTTGTTAAGCTGTTACTTCACCTTTAGATTTAGCAATTACATCCTCAGAAATACTCTTAGGAGCATCTGAATAATGAGAAAATTCCATACTTGAGGTTGCTCTTCCAGAAGTAATTGTTCTTAATTGGGTTACATATCCAAACATTTCAGAAAGAGGAACCTTGGCTTTAACCACTTTAGAACCTGCTCTATCATCCATTCCTTCAATTAGACCTCTTCTTCTATTTAAATCACCGACAACATCCCCCATATTAGCTTCTGGGGTTACCACCTCAATTTTCATCATTGGCTCTAAAATGACCGGATTACACTTTGGAAGAGAAGCTCTGTAAGCCATCTTAGCACAAAGTTCAAAAGAAAGAGCGTCCGAGTCAACTGCGTGAAAAGAACCGTCTGTTAAAGTTATTTGCATATTGTCAATTGGATATCCAGCTAAAACACCATTATTCATGGCATCTTTAAATCCTTTCTCTACAGATGGAATATATTCTTTAGGAATATTACCACCTTTAATTTTATTGGTAAAAATTAATCCAGGCTTTTCAGCGTCTCCAGGTTCAATAGTAAATACAATATCAGCAAATTTTCCTCTACCACCTGATTGCTTTTTGTAAACTTCTCTATGTTCAGCGGATGAACTAATTGCCTCTTTATAAGCAACCTGAGGAGCACCTTGATTGCACTCAACTTTAAATTCTCTTCTTAGACGATCTAAAATTATATCTAAATGTAATTCTCCCATTCCAGAAATAATAGTCTGGCCAGAGTCTTCGTCTGTTTTTACTCTAAAAGTTGGATCTTCTTCAACTAATTTTGAAAGCGCTAAACCAAGTTTATCGACGTCTGCTTGAGTCTTAGGCTCAATTGCCAATCCAATTACTGGTTCTGGAAAGTCCATTGATTCTAAAATTATGTGCTTTTTTTCATCACAAAGCGTATCACCAGTCTTGATGTCTTTAAATCCAACCAATGCACCAATATCTCCAGCATCTAATGATGGAATCTGATTTTGTTTGTTAGCATGCATTTGAAAAATTCTAGAAATTCTTTCTTTTTTAGATGTCCTAGTATTGTATACATAAGAACCAGAATTTAATTTACCAGAGTAAGCTCTAGTAAAACATAATCTACCAACAAAAGGGTCCGTAGCAATTTTAAAAGCCAGTGAACTAAAAGGTTCGTTTATTGATGGTTGCCTAGAAATTTCTTCCCCGGTATATGGATCCGTTCCAGAAATAGCTTTAATATCTAAAGGTGATGGAAGAATTTCCATTACCATGTCTAGCATTGTTTGTACACCTTTGTTTTTAAAAGCAGAACCACACATCATAGGAACAACTTTACCAGCAATAGTAGCTTCTCTTAGGGCATCCAAAATTTCTCTTTCTGTCAAAGAATTCTCATCCTCGAAATATTTTTCTAATAAATTGTCGTCAAATTCAGCAACTGCTTCCAATAATTCTCCTCTTAGAGCTCTAGCTTCATCAATGATGTCTGCTGGTATTTCAATTTCTTTGAATGTCATACCCATATCATCTTCATTCCAAACAATTCCCTTGAAATTTATCAAATCAACTACACCTTTAAAATCGTCTTCAGAACCAATATTAATTTGCAATGGCAAAGCATGACTTCCTAACATTTCTTTTACTTGCTTACAAACATTAAGAAAATCAGCACCTTGACGATCCATTTTATTAACGAATCCAATTCTAGGAACATTGTAATTATTTGCCAATCTCCAATTGGTCTCGGATTGAGGCTCAACCCCATCAACTGCACTAAATAAAAATACCAAACCATCTAAAACTCTCAAGGACCTATTTACTTCAACCGTGAAATCAACGTGTCCTGGTGTATCGATTATATTTACATGGTATTCTTGCTCTCTATAATTCCAATTAAGAGTAGTTGCAGCAGAAGTAATTGTTATACCTCTTTCTTGTTCTTGCTCCATCCAATCCATTGTAGCAGCACCATCGTGTACTTCTCCGATTTTATGGCTTACCCCACCATAGTATAGAATCCTTTCAGTAGTAGTGGTCTTTCCAGCATCTATATGTGCTGCAATCCCAATGTTTCTTGTATATTTTAAATCTCTTGCCATGTCTATTAAAACCTGAAGTGTGAAAATGCTTTATTGGCTTCTGCCATTCTGTGAACGTCTTCTTTTTTCTTAAATGCAGCTCCTTCTTCTTTAGATGCTGCCATAATTTCTCCTGCTAATTTTTCGCTCATGGTCTTTTCGTTTCTTTTCTGTGAAAACCCGATTAACCATTTTATAGCTAAAGATCTTTTTCTGCTATCCCTTACAGGTGTTGGAATTTGGAATGTTGCCCCACCTACTCTTCTACTTTTAACTTCAACTGCAGGGGTAATATTTGCAACTGCTTTTTTCCATATTTCTAAACCATCTTCTGATGTTTTTTCTGAAATTATATCTATGGAATCATAAAAGATATTGAATGCAATATTTTTCTTGCCATCCACCATGAGACTATTAACAAATTTTGTAACCTCTACGTCTTTAAATTTAGGGTCTGGTAGAATTATGTGCTTTTTTGCTGTTCTTCTTCTCATCTAATAAGTTATTTCTTTTTAGCTTTTTTGGTGCCATACTTTGATCTTCTTTGAGACCTGCCCTCAACGCCTGCAGTATCCAAAGCTCCTCTGACAATATGGTATCTAACACCGGGTAAATCTTTTACTCTTCCACCTCTAACTAAAACAATACTGTGTTCTTGTAAATTATGTCCTTCACCGCCGATATAGGCATTAACCTCTTTTCCATTGGTAAGTCTAACTCTTGCAACTTTTCTCATTGCGGAGTTTGGCTTTTTAGGAGTAGTAGTATATACTCTAACGCAAACACCTCTCCTCTGTGGACAAGAATTTAAAGCAATAGATTTACTAACTTTTATCTTAGTTTGTCTACCCTTTCTTACTAACTGCTGTATCGTTGGCATTTTTTTTTATTTATTGATTTTTCGGCTTGCAAAGGTATGAGAATATCTTAAAAATCCAATACATCATCAATTATTTTTAAAATGTTTATTTACTGAAGATTATTTATTGTGAGTTTATTGTATGGTTATAGCTAAAATTATTGTTGTTTTACAAAACAAATATTTATTAATTTTCTAAGTAGATTTGGAACTATAAAAATGAACATACTTCAAGGACTAAATAAATCTCAAACTGAAGCGACAAAAGTAATTAATGGCCCAATAATGGTGATCGCTGGAGCAGGATCTGGCAAAACAAAGGTATTGACTCACAGAATTGCTTATTTAATAGAAAATGGAATTGATCCATTTAATATTCTTTCTCTGACATTTACAAACAAAGCTGCGCAAGAAATGAAAGAGCGAATATCAACAATGGTTGGCTCAGAAAATTCTAGAAATATTTGGATGGGCACTTTTCACTCTGTTTTTGCTAGAATTCTTAGGGTGGAACATGAGAAAATTGGATTTCCTTCTAATTTTACTATTTATGATACTCAAGATGCCAAAAGTTTAATAAAAACGATTGTAAAAGAAAAAAAATTAGACGACAAGCTTTACAAACCTGGCATTGTATATAATAGAATTTCTGCTGCAAAAAATAGCTTAATTGGCCCAGAAAACTATTTAAATGACAGTGATATAAAATTAACTGATCGATCTACTGGAAGACCACAAATTGGCGATATATATATGACTTATAGTCAAAGGTGTTTTAGAGCTTCTGCTATGGACTTTGACGACTTATTGTTTAAAACAAATGTTTTACTAAAACAAAACCCAGAAGTGCTCTATAAATACCAAGATAAGTTTAAATACATTCTAGTTGACGAGTATCAAGATACCAACCACGCTCAGTATTTAATAATAAAGTCTCTTGCAGCTCGCTTTGAAAATATTTGTGTTGTAGGAGATGACGCACAATCCATCTATTCTTTCAGAGGTGCAAATATTAAAAATATTTTAAATTTTAGAAAAGATTACCCAGACTATCAATTGTTTAAATTGGAACAGAACTACAGATCAACTAAAAATATTGTTGAGGCTGCAAATAGTATTATACGAATCAATAAAGACCAGATCAAAAAAAATGTATGGACTGAAAATAACACAGGAAGTAAAATAAAAATAGTAAAAAGTTTTTCGGACAATGAAGAAGGAAAAGTGGTAGCTAACAGTATTTTTGACAGCTCAGTCTCAGAAAGTATTTCTTATAAAAATTTTGCTATTCTTTACAGAACCAATGCCCAATCGAGATCTTTTGAAGAAGCTTTAAGAAAATTAAATATTCCATACAAAATTTATGGCGGGTTGTCTTTTTACCAAAGAAAAGAAATTAAGGACTTATTGGCTTATTATAGATTATCAGCAAATTTAAATGATGAAGAAGCTCTTAAAAGGATTATTAATTATCCTAAAAGAGGAATTGGCCTTACCACTATAAATAAAGCTATTATATGCGCCAACCAAAGAGATGTTTCTCTTTGGGCTGTTTTGAAAGATCCAAATCTATTTGGATTTGAGGTTAATAGTGGAACTAGAAGTAAATTAGATCAATTTACCTCTATGATATTGAATTACAATTCCAGAGTAAATAAATCTGATGCCTATGAGCTAGCATTAGATATAGCAAAAAACACAGGGTTAATTAGAGATTTAAGTAGTGACAAAACACCTGAGGGAATTGTTCGATTTGAAAATGTTCAAGAATTATTAAATGGAATTCAAGAATTCTCTAAAAACTCGGAGGATGGTTCCCTTGTGGCGCTAGGAGATTTTTTAATTGATGTTGCATTACTAACTGATGCAGATAAAGGAGAAGAAGATGATGTTAATAAAGTTTCTTTAATGACCATACATTCAGCAAAAGGATTAGAATTTTCTAATATACACGTTGTTGGAATGGAAGAAGATTTATTCCCATCCATGTTGGCAAAAAATTCAAAATCTGATCTAGAAGAAGAAAGAAGATTATTTTATGTTGCAGTTACTAGAGCAAAAGCAAACCTAACTTTATCTTATGCTGTAAGTAGATTTAGATGGGGCAATTTAATTCAGTGTGAGCCAAGTAGATTTTTGGAAGAACTAGACCCAAAATATATCGAACATACCTTTTCAAGAAAAAGATCTTCTGAACCTTTTAAAAATAGTCTTTCAAAATCTTCATCACAGCCATTAAAAAATAAATTTAGCAAACCATTGGCCCATCTAAAAAAAGTGAGCAATACTGACAATAGTGCTAACTACAATAAAGAGAAGGATATTTTAAAAATAAAAATTGGAGATCAAGTAGTTCACGAACGATTTGGGAAAGGAAAAGTAGTTGAACTAAATGGTGATTTTCCAAATACAAAGGCAACAGTTTTTTTTCCTAGTGCAGGTCAAAAACAGTTGTTATTAAAATTTGCTAAACTTCAATTGATATAAAATTGATTGTATTGTTACGTTAAATTGCTACATTTGAAAACAAAATTTCACACAATTTTATTATGAGTTCAGCACTAGAGTTGGGATACAACACAGAAATGGAAAAATTAGCAATACCCGAATATGGAAGGAATATTCATAAAATGGTAGAACATGCCATAAAAATTCAGGACAAAGAAGAGAGACAAAAATGTGTAAATGTTATTATTAAAGTCATGGATTTGATTAATCCAAAGACAAAAAACAATAATAATAGTGAGGAGCATGCTCAAAAATTATGGTCTCATCTTCATATAATGTCAAACTTTGAGCTTGATGTTGAGTCACCATACAAAAAGCCAGAGAAAGAACTTTACCAATCAAAACCTGAAGAAGTCCCATATCCAAGTAATGCCATAAAATTTAAGCATTATGGAAAAATAATGGAAGATATGGTAAAAGCAGCTACAGAACTTAAAGAAGGAGAAGACAAAGAAAAATTAGTAAAACATATTGCCAATCTACTCAAGACATCATATCTTCAATGGAACAGAGATTCTGTCAGTGACGGTTTAATTATTAAACAGCTAGAAGATCTTTCAGGAGGTAAATTAACTATCACTTCTGACAAACTCAGAGATACTAATGATATTGTAAAAGCTTTCAAGAAAAAGAAAACAAATAACAGTAAAAACTATCCAAAAAATAAAAACAGAAGAAAGTACAATGGGAGCTTTTGAAATAATTGGTGGGAAGAAACTCAAAGGAGAGATAACCCCTCAGGGAGCTAAGAATGAAGCTCTTCAGGTTATTAATGCAGTTTTATTGACCGAAGAAGAAGTAATCATTAATAATATTCCTGACATAATTGATGTTAATAAACTTATTGATTTACTGTCAACTTTAGGAGTTAAAATAAAAAAGCTCAGTAAAGGATCATATAGTTTTAAAGCAGATGAGGTAGATGTAGATATAATGACTTCTGAAGTTTTTAAAAAGAAAGGTGCAAGTCTTAGAGGATCAATTATGGTTGTTGGGCCACTGTTAGCTAGGTTTGGAAAAGGGTATATACCAAAACCTGGGGGAGATAAAATTGGCAGAAGAAGATTAGATACTCATTTTATAGGGTTTCAAAACCTTGGTGCAGAATTTGACTATGATAAAGATACCAATTTTTATAAGGCTCACTCGCCAAATGGACTTCATGGTACCTACATGTTGCTAGATGAAGCTTCAGTAACTGGAACTGCAAACATTATTATGGCTGCAGTTTTGGCAAAAGGAGAGACAACTATATACAATGCTGCTTGCGAACCATATATTCAACAACTTTGTGAAATGCTAAATAGTATGGGTGCAAATATAACTGGTCTTGGTTCCAATAAAATTATAATTAATGGTGTTGAAAAGCTAGATGGATGTTCTCATACAATTCTTCCAGATATGATAGAAATTGGGAGTTTTATTGGGTTGGCAGCTATGACACAATCTGAAATACTTATTAAAAATGTTGCCTACGATAAACTAGGAATGATACCCAATGTATTTAGAAAATTAGGTATTAAAATTGATAGGAAAGGGGATGATATTTTTATTCCTTCACAAGAAAATTACGAAATAGAATCTTTTATTGATGGTTCTATTATGACTATATCTGATGCTCCATGGCCAGGATTTACACCAGATTTATTGAGTATAATTCTAGTGACTGCAACTCAAGCAAGAGGCAGTGTTTTGATTCACCAAAAAATGTTTGAAAGTAGACTGTTTTTTGTGGACAAACTAATAGATATGGGTGCTCAAATCATTTTATGTGATCCACACAGAGCTACAGTAATTGGATTAGATAGGAAAGCCTCTTTGAGAGGAATTAAAATGACTTCTCCCGATATACGAGCTGGTGTTTCACTTTTAATAGCAGCTTTATCTGCTGAAGGTAAAAGTACGGTACTTAATATTGAACAAATCGATAGAGGTTATGAAAATATTGAAGAAAGGTTACTTAATCTAGGAGCTCAGATAAAGAGAATTGATTAATATTTAATTTGAAATAAGAATGAAAACCTTAAATTTTATTTTACTAAGCATTATACTTTGCACAAGTAGCTTTAAAACTCAGGCGCAAAATGATGAAATCAAAGGTGTGAATATAGGGAATATTGCACCAGAAATAGATTTAAAAAACCCGAATGGAGATATTATTAAACTTTCCTCCTTAAAAGGCAACATAGTTTTAATTGACTTTTGGGCTTCCTGGTGTGGGCCATGTAGAAGGGAAAATCCTAATATAGTTGCAGCCTATAATAAATATTCAAAAAGCAAATTTAAAGATGCAAAAGGCTTTAAAATTTATAGTGTTTCTTTGGATAAGAACAAATCTGCTTGGGAAAATGCAATATTAAAAGATAATTTAATTTGGAAATATCATGTCAGTGATCTTAAAGGCTGGGCAAGTGAAAGTGCAACTAGATATGGCGTGCGAGGAATTCCTTACAACTTTTTAATTGATGCCGAAGGTAGAATAATATCCAAAAATCTGCGAGGAATTGCACTACACCAACAAATAGACAAGTTGGTAAAATCACTTTGATAAAAATCACTATTAATAACTACGTTGTAAAATATGACACTTTGTCGTATTTTAAATTTGGTTCGTAATTTGCACAATAGAAGCAAAATATTTATCTGAAATGAAGTCAAAGAAAAAGAAAAAGTTAAAAGAAGAATCCGTAGAAGAACCTAAAGTTGATTCAGCTAACGAGGCTTCGGAAGAAAGCGTTGTAAAAGAAATTAATATTGATTTTAAAGACAAATACGTTAGGTTGTACTCTGAATTTGAGAACTACAGAAAAAGAACTGCAAGAGAGAAAATAGACATTATTACCAATGCAAGTGAAAATGTTTTGAAAGAAATTATTCCAATTTTAGATGATTTTGAAAGAGCGATAGCTAACAATGAAAATGTAGAAGAAATATCTACTATAAAAGAAGGATTTGAGTTGATATACAACAAAATTTTTAAAACCTTAACTAACCAAGGTTTAAAACCAATGGATTCAATAGGTAAAAGCTTTGATCCAGACATACACGAAGCTATAACTAAAATTCCTGCCACGAAAGACAAAATGAAAGGTAAAGTTATGGACGTAATCGAAAAGGGGTATACTTTAAACGAAAAAGTAATAAGATTTGCCAAAGTAGTAGTAGGAGAATAAATAGCTTTAAAATGAGTAAAAAAGATTATTACCAAACACTAAACATTTCTAAAAATGCTTCTGAGGGTGAAATAAAAAAAGCTTACAGAAAGTTAGCCTTAAAATACCATCCTGACAAGAATCCAGGAAATAGTGCAGCGGAACAAAGTTTTAAGGAGGCAGCTGAAGCATATGAAATATTAAGTAATCCTCAAAAAAGACAGCAATATGACCAGTTTGGACATGCTGCCTTTGAAGGCGGTCAAGGATTTGGCGGCGGAGGTGGCGGAATGTCCATGGATGATATATTTGATCATTTTGGAGATATTTTTGGATCTTCATTTGGTGGAGGTGGTGGATTTGGTAGAGGAAGAAGTGGAAGAAGAGTTCGCAAAGGTTCTAATCTTAGAGTCAAATTAAGGCTCTCTTTAGAAGATATAGTAAACGGTGTTCAAAAGAAAATAAAAGTAAATAAGTTAGTTGCTGCCAGTGGTGTTGAATTTTCAACTTGCTCTACTTGTAATGGAACTGGACAAGTTACAAGAGTTACCAATACAATTCTTGGTGCTATGCAAACTGCATCAACTTGTCCCAATTGTAAGGGATCAGGACAAATTATTTCAAAAAGACCAGCCGGAGTAGACGCATCAGGTTTAGAGAAAAAAGAAACTATAATTGAAATAGAAATTCCTGCCGGCGTAGAGGAAGGAATGCAATTAAGTATGCAGGGAAAAGGCAATGAAGCGCCTGGTGGAGGAGTCTCAGGGGATTTAATTATCGCTATTGAAGAAATAGAACACGAACACCTAGTAAGAAACGGAACTGACTTACTGTACCAACTTGGAATTTCATTTTCAGATGCTGTAATCGGAAAAACTATTGAAATTCCAATGGTTAGTGGAAAAGCTAAAATTAAAATTCCACCAGGAACACAAAGTGGAAAAAATTTAAGATTAAGGTCTAAGGGTATTCCAGATGTGAATGGTTATGGAAGAGGTGATATGATAGTGAATATACAAGTGTTTACTCCTCAAAAAATTTCTAAAGAAGAAAAAGAATTATTGCTTAAATTAAATGAAAGTGATAACTTCAAACCCAAACCAAATCAAACCAAAAACTTTTTTGACCGAATGAAAAATCGTTTTGCTTGATTTTCAATATAAATGTCTTCTAAAAATATAATTGAAATTAAGGGACTTCACAAATCCTATTCAGACCACAAAGCATTAGATAATGTCAATCTCTCAATTGGTGAGTCCAAAATTTTTGGACTACTTGGTCCTAATGGAGCAGGCAAAACTACCTTAATCAGAATTATCAATCAAATACTTGAACCAGATCAAGGTGAGGTGAAATTTGCCGGAGAACTTTTATCAAGAAAACATATTCATTCCATTGGCTATCTTCCAGAAGAAAGAGGATTGTATAAAAAAATGAAAGTTGGTGAACAAGTTCTATATCTTGCTCAGCTAAAAGGACTTTCAAAAAAAGAAGCAAAACAAAAATTAAGTTATTGGTTTGAGAAACTTGGTGCAGAAAATTGGTGGAACAAAAAAGTGGAGGATCTTTCCAAAGGAATGGCCCAAAAAATTCAATTTATAACTACCGTATTACATGATCCTAAAGTCTTAATTTTAGATGAACCTCTTAGTGGACTGGATCCGGTTAATAGCCTTTTAATAAAAAATGAAATACTTGAACTAAAGAAAAAAAACACAAGTATTATTTTATCAACCCATGACATGAATTCTGTAGAGGAAATTTGCGAGGAGGTTGCCATCATACATAACTCTAAAAAAATATTGCAAGGAAGTATTAATGAGATTAAAAAAAATTACGAAGAAAACTTATGGACTATTTTATATAGTGGCAACCAAATGAACTTTACCAATGCAGTATGGGGAGGATGGGAGCTTATAAATCATACCAACTTAAATCAAAATACTAATAAAGCAGATATTAAATTATTAAATGATTTTACTATTAATAAATTTATTAAAGGAATAGTTGATCACGTTGAAATATTAGAAATCAATAAAAAAATTCCAAGTATCAATGATGTTTTTATAAAAGCAACGACAGATGAGTAAAATTGGATTAATAATTTCTAGAGAATATCTCACTAGGGTAAAAAAGAAAACATTCATTTTAATGAGTTTTTTAGGTCCCTTGCTGATTGTTGGTTTTGTTTTATTAACTAGCTACTTATCTCAGGAAAACAAAGAAAAATATGAAATTCTAGTAGTAGATGAATCTCATTTATTTGATAGTATTCTAAGAAACTCTGATAAATACCATCTGCAATGGTCCCCTAAAGGGAAGAGCTACGACGAAGTTCAAGAAATTTTCAAAAAAGATGACCAACTAGATTTATTGGTGTATTTGCCGGTTAATTTAATTAAAACAAACTCTATGACGGCTAAGTGTTTGTATAAGGAAATACCGTCGACTGGAGTTCAAAAACATCTTTCAAGTATTATAAATGAAGCAATAGAACTATATCGTGTGAATTTCAATAACATTGATATCTCTACATATAAATCCATTAAAACTAAAATTAATTTGGATGTTGTTGACATTGAAAATAAAGAGAATAGAAATATTCAAAGAAAAGCATTTGTAGGAATAGCTCTCGCTTTATTTATTTATGGATTTATTTTTCTTTACTCAGTACAAGTAATGAGAGGTGTCATTGAAGAAAAAACAAATAGAATAGTTGAAGTAATAATATCCTCGGTTTCTTCATTTGAACTAATGATGGCTAAAATTATTGGAGTTGGGCTAGTTGGAATTACTCAATTTATTATCTGGGCAATAGTTACCATGGTTATGTCAATAACCATTTTCCCACTACTAATAAAAGATAAATACAACCCATCGCTTCAAATGAATTCTGATGAGTTAGTAAATAATAGTTTCAAAATTGATTCAAATAACGAAGCCATTCTATTTATAATCAACGAAGTTCAATGGTCTTATTTAATTGTTTTTTTCATATTGTTCTTTTTGGGAGGTTATTTATTATATAGCGGATTGATGGCAGCTATCGGTGCAGCAGTAGATGAAGAAGCAGATACCCAGCAGTTTCTTCTTCCTCTAACCATTCCTATGGTATTTGCAATTTTAATGGCTAGTAAAGTTATTGACGACCCTTCTTCGTCTTTGGCTTTTTGGCTTAGTGAAATACCGTTTACATCACCAATTATAATGATAGTAAGAATAGCAATGGGGATTGGAGATAGTAGTGTCGAGATGTGGGAAATTGTTCTTAGTTTGTCTTTATTGACTATTACTTTTATTGGTACTTCCTGGCTGTCTGGAAGAATCTACAGAAAAGGAATTTTATCTTATGGTAAGAAAGCTAGTTATTCAGATCTTTTTAAATGGTTGAAAAATTGAAGAAAATTCTTATCATAGATGACGAGCGTTCAATTAGAGCAACTTTGAAGGAAATATTAGAGTTTGAAAAATATCTAGTTGAAACTGCTCAAGATGGTATTGAAGGCTATAAAATGGCAGAAGAAAAAAACTTTGATTTAATATTTTGTGATATTAAAATGCCTAAAATTGATGGAATAGAAACACTTAAAAAAATTGTAGAAAACAATATTTTAACGCCTGTTGTTATGATAAGCGGACATGGAGATATTGAAACAGCTGTTCATACACTAAAAATTGGAGCTTTTGATTACATTGAAAAACCATTAGATTTAAATAGAGTTCTAACATGTGTTAAAAATGCATTAAATAACAATCATCTAAGAAAAGAAAACAGCATTTTAAAAAGAAAAATAAAATCTAATTCTGAAATAATTGGCCAAAGCCCAGAAATAAAATCCATACTAGAACTAATAACTAAAGTCGCAAATTCAAATGCAAGAGTCTTAATTACTGGACCTAATGGAACAGGAAAGGAATTAGTTGCCAATCAGATTCATGAAAAAAGTAGTAGGAATAAAAATTTATTTGTGGAAATAAATTGTGCCGCAATTCCATCTGAACTAATAGAAAGTGAATTATTTGGGCATGAAAAAGGTTCTTTTACATCTGCCCACAAACAAAAAATAGGGAAATTTGAACAGGCTAGTAATGGAACATTATTTCTAGATGAAATTGGGGATATGAGTCTTTCAGCCCAATCGAAAGTTCTAAGAGCTCTGCAAGAAAATAAAATAACTAGAGTGGGAGGAAATAAATCAATTTCTGTAAACCCTAGAATTATAGCTGCAACAAATAAAAATCTTAAAAAGGAAATAGAAAATGGGAATTTTAGAGAAGATTTATTTCATCGACTAAATGTTATCCCAATTAATGTACCATCTCTTAAGGATAGAATAGAAGATATACCTATGCTTTGTGATTATTTTATTGAAAAAATTTGTAAAGAACATGGGATTAAACAAAAAGAAATTTCTAATAAGGCAATTGATGAACTTAAAAAAATGAAATGGACAGGAAATATAAGAGAACTTAGAAATGTATTAGAAAGATTAATAATTCTTTCTGACAAAAACATTGACTTAGTGGATGTCAAAAAATACGTTCCTACAATTATTTGAATATTTCTCGAGCTTTTAGAGATACATTCTTAAGACCACCCACATGCGACCCTCCTGCAGTTGCAAAGAAAGGTTGTCCACCACCTCCTCCTTTAATTTCTTTTGCAAGCTCTCTTATAATTAACCCAGCATTCCAATTTTTGGACTTAACTAAATCTTCTGAAATCATTAACGAAATAAATGGCTTATTGTTTAGATTGCTTAATAAAAGAACTACCAAATTTTTCATTTCTGCTTTTATTTCAAAAATTATTTGTTTCATTTCATCGGCAGATAAATCTGATTGATCTTCAATAATAGAAAAGGAATCTAACTCTTTTCTATTAGATAATAATTGTTTTTTAACTTCCTTTAATCTTATAGAATTATAGGAATCTAACTTTTTTTGTAATAATTGGTTATTTGATAGTAGCAACTCTACTGCAGACAACAACTGTTGAGGATGTTTTAACAACTTTGAAATTGCTTCATACTCATCTAATTTATTATTAATTACTTCATCCGCTTTTTCGTCACAAAGAGCTTCAATTCTTCTTATTCCAGAGGAGATAGAACTTTCTGAGGAGATTTTGAAATTTCCAATATTTGCACTGTTGGAAACATGTATTCCTCCACATAATTCTATAGATTTCCCGAATTGAATCACTCTAACTGAATCTCCATACTTTTCTCCAAATAACATTATTGCTCCCTTTTGTTTGGCAATTTCCATTGGGATATTTCGTTCTTCAATCAAAGAATTAGCATCTCTAATTTGCTTGTTAACTTTTTGTTCTATTAATACTAGTTCTTGAGGACTCAACTTTGAAAAATGAGAAAAATCAAACCTTAAATAATTTTCGTTAACAAGTGATCCTTTTTGCTCAACATGAGTCCCTAAAACTTCTCTTAAAGCATGGTGCAACAAATGAGTTGCAGAATGATTTTTTGAGATTTTAGTTCTTCTATCTAAATCTACCTGTCCATGGAATGAAGAATTCAAATTCTTTGGTAACTCGTCTACATAATGAACTATAACCCCATTTTCTTTTTTTGTGTCCTTAATCAGAACCTTTCCTTGGTTGTCTTCTATAAAGCCAGTATCTCCTACTTGACCTCCACCCTCTGGATAAAAGGGAGTTAAATTAAATATTAATTGAAATTTTGTTTTTTCTTTAACAACTAATGATCGGTATTTTGTAATAATGATTTTTGCTTCTGAATGGTCATATCCAATAAATTCTTGTACATCGTCTTGCTTCAAAACTATCCAGTCTCCATAATGTTTAACAGCATCAATTTTGGATCTACTTTTTTGTTCATTGAGACATTTTTCAAATTCTTCAATATCTATTTTTAATTT
>Ga0228634_1000539_pt1 | contig 26930 bp, 55 predicted proteins | sample 42DmetaG_FD_190063 | JGI IMG/M metagenome (GOLD analysis project Ga0228634, IMG submission 190063) | Seawater microbial communities from Monterey Bay, California, United States - 42D | ecosystem: Environmental > Aquatic > Marine > Coastal | place: USA: California | collected 2016-09-27 | reverse complement strand
GGAACTGCTGTATTAGGTAGGGTTTATGGGCATTATTTTGATAACAAAAAAGATGAGGAGTTTTAAGGCTCTATAAGGCTAACAAAAAATGATTAACATAGAAAATATTAAATCTTTAGTAATAGTGGCTCTAATCGGCTGTATATTCCTATTAAACGAATGTGGTCGAACAACTAAGATGTGTGTTGAGAAAAATCCTGAAGTTATAACGGAAGTTATACAAGGAATAAACGACACTATTTACGTAACATTTAAGGAAACTATCCATGACACTCTCTACTTGGAAGCTCCTACAGAGGTTATAGTAGAAGACAGCAACGGTAGTTATATCTCTTTGAACAAATATGAAACTAAGATTGATGACAGCTTGATTTCAGGAACGATTACTTCTTATGCTAAGGGTGTTATAGTAAATCAGGGTATAAGTTACATTCCAAAGTTTCCTAAATACATTACAAGGATTGATACGGTGAAGATTAGAAAGACTATTAATGAACCTAAGACTAAATTCGGAATAGGATTCGAGGTCGGTGGAAACCAAAACTTATTCAACCTTTCTCCAAAGATACAGTTAAACTCTAAAAGTGGTTACTCCTACAGCTTTAGATACGGATTACTTGATAAGTCGTATAACATAGGAGTGGTAAAGATTATTAATTTTAAAAGATAAAGATTATGTTTATAGATGTACCTGTGCTCGGAAGAGACGAGAGAAAGGAAAGTTACTTAATAAATACAAGTAACATTAATTATATAAGAAGATGGAAAGGAGAAAAAGGATACCTCCAATCTGTCATTTATTTCAACTCAACTGAAAAGTATATTATTGTTGACATGAAAAGAGATACCCTTGTGGATTTAATTGAAACCGTGAGGAAAGTTAACTCTATGTGTGAGTAACCTCGCTTCGCTCGGTGCGTGATAGTGAACCTTCTATTCTACTCTTCGTGCCTGATAGACTTTCCAAGAACGTCTAAACCTTTTATGATGTCTTCTACTGAGTATCCACCTTTGTCTTTTAGTTGCATTACGCTGTAGTATTTACCTTTTACTATCTTAGTGTATGCTTTGCACCTTACCTTTAGGTAATCTAAGTACACATCGCTGTATTCCATTTCTTCTATATCGTTAAGAATGCTTTTTGCTTTTGCGTATGATAGGCATAGTGCTGTCATCTCTTCGTTGATTACAAATATCTTTCGATTGAAGTCCGTGAACTTTTTGGATATGTCTATTGTTGTTTCTTCGTTTGCTTCAGCTAATGCTCCTATGAATCTTTTACTGAATGTATCTATGTACTCTCCGAATAGAGGTAGCTCTTTTTTTAGCTCGTGCTTAATGTACTTAGATTCTCCTTCTTTTATCAGGTCTGTTATTGTGTCGTAATCTGTAAGACAATCAGAGCATTTGGTTGCTATCCTCACTAATCGAATAGTGTCTTCCTTGTTGACTTTTTGTTCTTTCATACTATTTCTTTTTATTAATATAACATTGTTTAGGAGTAAGCGGTCTGTCTTTATAGTGGCTTCGTAGTTTCAATGGCATATTCCGTCGATACTCCACCTGTTTAACAAAGTTTTCATATTCAGCTTCAGTTAATTCTTTCTGTCCTTCTTTTCTTAAATATTTGTTGTAGAAATAAACAGGCGAATCTTTGCATTTTTGCATTTCTTCTTTATTCATTTTCCTTTGTATTTAGATTTACCTGGAGGATGCCCACCTCTTGAGTATGTGTCATACACTTCTCTTGAGGATACGCAACTACTCAGGATAAGCATTCCTATTAAGAGTATTATGAAGTGAGTGTTGTGCCATAGCGTTATTCTTCTCAGATGTTTTTCTTTAATCATTTCGTTAAATTTATTTAATTTTTCTGCTTTGTTATGACAGTTACGACACAACCCTACAAGGTTATCAATCCTGTCCTTACTTCCTGTTGGGTCTCCACCCATTCCTCTTGGGTCTATGTGATGAACATCCACAGCTCTTTGACCACAGTTCTCGCACGGTATAAAGTCTTGCTCTCCGTATCCGAAAAAATCTAAGTATATCTTGGTGTGTTTCTTCATTACATATTTTTTAAGAGGTTCATAATGTCAAGAAGGACATCCCATCCTTCTGACTTGCTTTCTATAAAATCTATTTCATCACGAATCCTATCTCTATAAGACTCGTGTAAGCTTTCGAATGTTATCATTATGTCGTCAAGGAAGTCTTCTTTTTCTTCTTCTCTTACGTAAGCTCCTATGACTCTCTCGAAACAGTCTTTAACCATTACCTTGTCCATGTTGATTTTATTCGTTTTCTTAGTCATCTCAGTAAAATTAATGTTATCGATAACAAAGATAACACTAACGCTGTACAACTTATATAAAAAGCTTCTCTTGCTGTTCTACTTGCTCTCCTGCTCATACCCTTTATTAATTTCATTGTAAAACTTTTCCTCTACTGCTCGTGTCTTCTCGTTGCAATCGTTACAGTAGTCTCCTTCTCCTTTACCTATCTCCATGTTCTTTCCTCCACAGAAAAAACATACTAACTTGTCGAACAGTCTTTTTTTATTTCTGTCTAACTCTCTTCTTTGTTTTCTATTTAACTTCATGTCTAATCAATTTGCGACTCTTCTTTAGTCATTATACACCAATCTTCTGCGAATATATCTGCTGCTGTTGGACTCCATCCAAACGTAAAGCTTCCGCAGGTATCTCTGAATATAAGATAAGGCATTGTTGTTTCAACACCTTCCTGATATTTTATAAAAAGCTTTGCAGGTATTCCCTGGATTTGAGCCTTGTCTGCAAATTTATCGTAGCGAGATATAGCTCCCTCTTCTAAGTATATGTAGTTACCTTTTCCTATCCAAAACTTTCGCTGCAATCTCTTCCCTTCTTTTAATTTTATTACAGCTTCCGAGAAGGTTAAATACTTAGAGCTGCTTCTGTTTACAGTCTGTCTTAACTTAGTCATTAGTTCCCATCGTTAGTTTCTAAATACAATTTATTTACGTGCTTGATGTATTGGTTTGCTACCAATTTTCTTTGTCTCTTTTTTCTTAAAAGAATCTTTACATCTATTACTTTAATCTTATTCATTCTACTCATTTTATCTATTTAAAAAATTATTTAATCCGTCAACACATCTTTGTATTGAGTTAGCTCTCTCCTGAAGAGAGACCATCATTGTCTTTATTTCTTCCTCATCTCTTGATACATAGTATCCTTTTGAGCACGACATAATAGGAAGGATTGAATGTACTCTGTAGTAGTTCACAATCTTTCTTAGCCTTACGTCTGAGAATTTAAAAGGAATACTCATAGTTAGGTTTACTCTTCTAACTATTTCTGAAGCTATGATTGGATTTTCTTTTGTTCTTAATTCAAATGCAGGTATAAGCTGCTTAGCTAATTTAAGTTCATCGTATGTTAGCTCATACGTTTCTTCTTCATGGTTTGTTATCATTTCTCTAACTCTTTACGTTCTGAATCTAAATCTCTATTTAATGCGTTATCTGTTGTAAACTTTTCAGGATACCTGACCTTCAGTTTGTTTATGTTAATGCTCATGCACTCCGAAGGGTCTATTGCGTATGCGTTACATACATCGTGAAGAAAACTTTTTACATCTTGAATCTTTTTATCGATAGCCTCTTCATGTTTTGTTGATTTGTAAAACACTTTCTTTTTGTAAAGGTCAAGGAGTTCTATCGCTTGTGTGTTTAGGTTATGTATAGATTGAGTTCCTATTCTTGTTTGAAGATACTCTAACTTTACTCCTCTTATTCTTTCAAGGTTTGCTACATACCAATAAGCATCTCCTATTTCTTCTATAACATTTACTGTGTCTTTAAGCTTCTGAGCTAATTTAAGCTCGTCTATCTCAGTAACGATACCTATAACACAATGAAGTTCATCAAGTTCTTTAAAGCTTTCAGCTTGTAAGTATGATACCTTAGCGAAAGTTCTTTGTGCTTCTTCTCTATATTTTTTGTAATCCATTTGAATCTATTTAAAAATTATTATTATATTTGACCATCTTGTTGGATGGAAGGTTCATAGTTTAAAAGGAGATAAGGCTGAAATAGTCTATCTCCTTTTTTTAATCATCTTTGTTTTTTTTATTTAAAATATATAACGTATTGTATTCCAAGGTATTATCCTGTCATGTAATGCTCTCCATTTGTTTATCCATTGAGATTTAAAATTAACAGCATACCTTATATTTTCTCCCCCATACTCAGATACTTTACTCTCTTGTAAGTGTGGTTTCCATATTAATTCTTCTCCTGGTTTATTATTTTCTAAGTTGTATTTATGTTTGTTTTCATTGTGTGTCAAGAATATAACTTCTGCTAATACTTGACTTTTATAATCTATGTATTGGTCGCACATATCAAACAACTCTTCATAGTCTTGCAACCATTCGTCATAATAAACTACAGGACTAAAGTTTAAATGTACATCATATCCTGCTTCAATAAAAGCATCAACAGCTTTAATTCTGTCAATGATTTTTGTTGTGTTAGGTTCTAACTTATCTGATATACTTTGTGGCATTAGACTAAACCTTATTCTTATTTTACCTTCAGGGTTGTATTCTAAAAAATTTAATGGTATATATTTAGTTGCTAACGTTCCCATTATTTTGTCATGGTTCTTAAAGAAATCAAATATTCTTTTCCAATCATGTTGCTTATGGTGTAACGCAAAGTCTTCGTTACAGCTGATGTCGTATGTAATGTATTTACTATGTGTTTGATTTGGCTTCTCTATTGTAGAAAAAGCTGCATGAGAGTTTATCTCTGTTAGTATATCTGTTACACTTGCTCTATCTGCTATTGTTAACCCTGTTGGTTTATGTCTTTTCATGTAGCAATAGGTACAGTCATATAAACAACCGTACCCAAAGCTTGGAGAAATAAAGTCTGAACTTCTACCTGAAGGTCTAATGATTAAACTTTTTCTATTTATTTTTTCAATCATTTGTGCTCATATCTTTGTTTTAACGTACTTTTTACTAATCTCGGATGTTATCTTACCTACTGATATATTTAATTCTTTAGAAAGAATATCTATCATTGATAATGATAAGTCTCCTCTCTTTAAATAGTAGCCAAATAACTGTTTACTTACACCTACCTTTTTAGCAAGGTGCGTTTGACTTAGACCTTTGTCCTTAATAAACTTTTTTAAATCATATTTAATTATCATAGTACACCTTTTAGTATAGACTCTTCAACTCTCATAGAGATAGGGTCGTCTAAGAAATAATATTTATATTGTTCAATCAGGTCTTCGCATTCTTTCCAACCCTGCTGCATCTTTTCTTCAGACACTTCATAGAATGCTACTTTGTATGGTGCTTTCTTTTCTACTACAAGGAATCCAAATTTCTTTTTGTTGAACATCTTGCAATACATAGCAGCTTGTCTGTAGTATCCGTATTTTTCGCATGAGTCTTTAAAGTCTTCTAAAGAGATATTACTTGTTGATTTTATATCTACCAACCATTCATCGTTACGTAGTATATCTCCTTTAGATTTCATAGCTACACCGTTGATATAAGCTAAACTTATCTGCTCATACACAGCGTTGTCTAACCAACTCATAGCTTCAGGTTTACTCTTTAGTGATGCGAGCATATTCTCTACATCCATCCACTCTGATTCTTTTAAGATGCATTTCCCAGGGTTTCTTTGTTTGAATAAGTATAGCCACTCTTTGTTTTCTTTTGTCCTTAAAGTTTTTCCTTGTGCAGGAAAATCTCTTTCTGACCATGTAGCCACCATTGTTTTATACTTTTCAGGTTCAAGCATACCCTTGTGCAAAGCGTCTCCCATAGATAAAGCACTCGTTGATTCTCCTGAGCCTCCTGCAAGATAGTCTTGTAATGTTTGAGGCGACTCTTTTAATTTACCTAACATTGAGTTGGTAATGTATGTTCTGTCATCATAGTAATTGTCATCGTTAATTAATGACATTCCTTCTAATGATTTGCTTTCTTTTACTCCGTTGAAAATAATTGGTTTCATCTTGTTTGTTTTTTTTATTGGTTATAACTATTTAATAATTCATCTATATTATTCATGCAATCTTGAGCTGCTAAGTCTTTAGGCTTACCTTCTTCAATATCTAAATACATTGACTCGATAAATCTATCTGCGTCATCAGCGAATGGTGAACGTCTATCTCTTAGCTTTCTTGCTCTTTCTCTTACTAATCTTATTGGACTCATGGTTCTATTACTCTTATTATTACTCCTGCATTTTCTTTGTTTACTGAGTACGGTATGTATGAAGGTATAATCCAATCACAGTTGTCATCTTCTATCCACTCATGTTTCACCATTGAGTCTTGAACAACTTGAGCTGCGTTTATATAATCAAACTTACGCTTTGAATCTCTAATAAACTCGAATGATACTCTATATGGTGGCTCTAAGCTCTTGACCATTTCTTTAAATACTTTTTCGTTTTTCCTGAAATAATCTTCAGTAAGTTTAATGTATTTCTGAGTAGTCTTACTGTTCACCAATATAGGTCTCTTCTTCATGTGTCCACAGGAAGGACATTTACGAGCTCCTTTTACAGGCATAGCAAATATTTCCTTAGAATTTTTTGATGAAGAAGTATTGTGTGGTATAAATATCAAATCAATAAGTGTCCTCCGTACACAATCTTATTATTTTTATCATACACATCATATCTTGATGATGATTCTGAGAACTCATAGTCTACAAACTTTGATTCTTCATTCGTTCTTTCTTCTAACGATAACTTGTTTTCTATGAACTCGCATACATCTTCATCTTGAATAGTTTCAGGTATATATATGTCGTAAGAAACTTTCTTTTTGTAAGTCATTTCAGATTCTATTCTAACCTTTTTACCTATCGGTTTTTCAGGTTCTTTAACTATTAATCTTTGAGAACATAATTCTCCTGACTCGTAGTATTTAACTATTAATAAACCATCCTTAGATGTTATCTTGATAGTTTTATCTCCTGAATTAATTGCTATGTCGTTTAGTTCTTCTACACTTATATTCATAATTTCTAATTGTTAACTGTAAAACCTTGTGAATCATTAGGGTCAGGTATAATTAAATCAAACCCTGCCCAATACATTTGAACACTTTCTTTGAACTCCATAAACTCTGTTGTATTCATGTCGCTTGTACGTTTTATATCGTAGATGACACATACTTTTCCGAATATAGCTTTTGTTTCGAGCGAAGGTTTCATTACTGTATTGAGGTGGTATTGATTAACTTCTTCCTTAGTGTACTTTTCTCCCTGAGTTTCCATCAGGAAGTGTTGTATCATTGGTATAGCTACACCGTAGTACCAATTATTCTGAGCGATACTTCTTTTTTGTTTGAACTCTTTTATCGTTACGTAAACATCTTTATTGTTCTGTTCATTTAGAAGTCCACTAACATAATCAGGTGCATAGAACTGCAGCCTTCCGTTATTTACTTGTGCTTTGAATACTAATTCTTTAAACTTACTCATTCTTAAACATTTTAGAGATTAACTTCTCCCTCACCTAAGCAAGGAAGAAGTAAACTTATAGGTTAACATTCACTTATTTGTGAACTAAAACGGAAAATCATCATCGTCATTTGTTGAAGATGAGTTGTTGAATGTTCCGTGTGCAGGAACTGTGTCTTCTGAACTTCCTTGTGGAGTCTGAGGCTCATGTTCTCTTTTCCATTCAGCTAACTTAGCCTCATAGTCTGCTCTCATTGTTGGTGTAAGAGGTAGAAACATTTTGCTTTCATTTGCTGTTAGCGTAGCGTCAGGTTTTCCTGAGTAGTAATAATCCATCTCAGTTATAATCATCGGCTTACCATCTTGTTTGCCAAAATACACACGCTCTTTTTCTCTTAGAGCTACTTTACACATCTTACCTACTGAGCAAGCTAACAAGTCATCACCTTTCATCTGACCTAAGTTACAGCCAAGGTTCTCAAGGAACTCTTTGATTAACTTTTTCTTTAGTGCTGTTCTTTCAGGAGACTCCCCCTGCTTAGGCATCCAAAATAGTAGGTTCGTTTTATGACCTGTTACCTCATCTTCTACTTTAAATTTAATGAAGTGAGTCTTGTTATACCCTTCTTTATGTTTTGAATTTTCAAACTCTAACACCTTGATAAGATATATACCTTTTCTTTTGATGTATTGTGTTGTTTGTACGTCTTGTGTGAAATCTAAATCATCCATTTTTTCTTAAATTTTTCCCCATACTTGTATGGAATTAATACTATTTACTTTTAACTGATTACCTGGGTTTGGTTCTACGTATAGATAAAGGTCATCATCGCTACGAATTGTTTCTTTTACTAACCCAAGTACCTCTTCACCATTTTTATCTTTGAAGACTAAGATTGTTCCTTCAGATATTTCTTCACATCTGTTCAGTACGATTTGTACCTCTTCGCTCGTACCTAAACGATTGAAGGATACAATTTCGTAACTGTTGTTTCCTGCTTCTAAATGCATATTGTTATTATTGTTGGTTTCTATTTCTGAAATCATCAGCTTCATCCTCACCAAATACACCTAAGCTATAAGCTTTAGTCATCTTTAATACTACACGAGAGAGTGCTCTTTTCTCAGCCATCTCAAGATAGTATTTGTTATTACAGGTTGCTTGGTAAGCTGAACCGTATGTCTCTATACGTTCTACTTTATCTCCTACTTGCATAGTTCCTATTGCTTTTACAGCACAAAAATTCATCTCGCATAATACTACTTCAAATACTACATCTATATTCTTAGCGTATTGTATCTTTTCGATACCTGTTCTTGTTATAATAATGTAGTGAGCGTGTTTGTGCACGTCTTCCTTTACTAATCCGCAATCGTTGTAAAGTTCTTTAAGTTGTTCTCCTTTTGTCATCTTGTTGTTGTTTTTAGTTTAAAAATGATTTGAATACAAAGCCCTTGTTTGATTTACCGTTCAGCGGTGCTTTTAATACTAAACGTCTGTACATATTAAGGCATTCAACAGTTCCTCCCTGCTCGACATATCTATTATGTGCTTTCTTTATTATACTGAGGATTTCTGTTGGACTATCCTTTCCTGTTGACAGAATTTCTACGTTGATAGATTCATATTCCATTTTACAAAGGTAAAAAATATTTTTACTATTACTATTCTTTCTTCCGTTTTTTTCGGTACATATGAAACAACCCATACTCCTTGAAAGACAGGTACTTACTCGGCAGATACATCACTCCTCTGAGGAAGTGTTTAATTATTATCCGAACTACATCCTTATTCTTTCCTGAAGCCTTGGCTGTTTCATTTATAACCTTAGTGTACGGTACTCTCTTAGAAAAATTCATCGTTGTCTGCGTTACTTAATGCTTCACCGAATAATCCATTTTCTGAAGGGGATATAAACTTTACTATTCCAGGCTTGAATTTAAGGTGGGCTACACCTAAGCCTACGTTTCTTCCCTTAGCTATAATGATTTCAGCATCCTGAATTTCTCTTGGATTATCCATGGTATAATACTCTTCTCTGAAGGCAAACATGATTGTATCTGCAGCCTGCTCTATTTCTCCTGACTCTCTTAAATCTGAAAGCATTGGTCTCTTGTTATCTCTTAGAGTTAATGCTCTCGATAGCTGACTCAGGGCTACTACAACAATGTTAAGTTCTTTGGCTATGTTTTTTAGTGAACGTGCTATACGTGCAACCTCTTGCTCTCTTGAACTTTTTGTATTGCTGTCAGTAACCAACTGAAGGTAATCGATAAACACTATGTCAATGTCGTCTTTAATCTTTAGCTTTTTTATTTTGTTGAGAACGTCATTTAATTTGACTGTTGCTCCATCCATTACAAGCCTCTTTGTTTCATATTGACCTATGACTTTGTTTATTCTTGACCAATCGGTTTCATCTAAGTCATTGTATCTGATTCTTTTTATGTCAATCTCCGTCTCCATAGCTATTAGTCTCGTTAAGAGTTGGTTGTTACTCATCTCCAATGAGAATATAGCTACGCTTCTGTCGTTGTTAATTAAATTTTGCAACAACTTCAGCATGAAAGATGTCTTACCCATACTTGCTGCTCCTGCTATGATGATGAGGTCTGAGTATTCAAACCCTCCAATGATGGTATCAATTTCTTTAATGAAAGTCGGAAGTAATTTTGAATCTAACGCTTTGTTTTGGTTCTCGTAGAACTCTTTTAATCCTTCGTTGATGTAAACTTCTGACTTACTTTTGTTTGATGTCGCATCGTTGAATCCATCTGCAGTTAAAGATATTATCTCGTCTATATCCATTCCTTCATCTATGTTCTTTTGGATTTCTCCACCCATAGTATAAAGCTTTCGTATAGTCCTGTACTTTAAGAGTATCTCTGCATGGTGTTCAAGATTAATGTCTGAGCCAATCTTTCCTGACAAGATGCTTACTGAGTGAGCTATATTAGTTCCCTGATGTTCGATAGATAATGTCTTTCTTTTAGACATAGCTTTCTCTACTACCGTGATTAAATCTATTGTGGAATTATTAGCCAACTCTAAACAGCATTTGTATATGAATTGATTAAACTCATCATAGAAAGAGTCTTCAGGAAGCATATCTGCTATTCGGAATATAGAGTCTTTGTGAGAAATTATAGTTCCCAATACAGCTTCTTCTGATTCTCTGTGGTATATCATTCTTTTTCTTCTTTATTATTTGATTTTATTTTTACATATCTCAAGTCCTGAATATTTCCTATGAACACTATTGAACCGTCTTGAGTTACAGCTATAGTGCTTTGACTTGGATGAAGTATTGCTAACTTTTTTCCAATCAGGGTCTCAAATTTACCACCTTTATAGGCAATAATTACTTTTTCTTCACTCATAATTTTAATTTAAAATGTAAACTTCTACCCACCCTTTTTCAGAGTGCTCTGCCTCAGCCTCTATGCCTTGGTTTTTTAATTTTTGTTCGAGCTTTAATGCTGCTTTCCAAAGATTTTCTTCAGGTACTTCATCGTGCTCATCATCGTAGCACACTTCTCCACGACACTCATACGATTTGTTTTCTGAGTCATATTTGAAATAATATCCGTCTATTTTTTCTACTTTATTCATTGTTTTATTTAATTATTAAAATAACGTATAACATTCCATAAGAAACATTAAAACGATTTCTTATTTCAATGTTGTATGCAATTAAAAAAGACATACAACAATATATAAAATCAATTAATTATTACTATTTGCTTTTAAGAACATTATTGCAGTTTTGTAACTTTCAATCAATCTAAAGTAAGAGGCTTCTACAAAATCTTCTCTTGCTTTACTATGTTGTTTCTTTGCTTTTTTTAGTTGGTATTCCATCAACTTTATTGTTATCCAATCCATAATTAACTGTTTTTATATTTAACGTTATAAACAAATTATACATATCCCGTTAATTCTCTAATGGCTTCATCTCTTTTTTTCTTTTCAGAAAAAGGTATTACATCGCCATCTAAATAAATACAATAAAAACCTTGTTCCTCGCCACTTTTCACTATTTTAACATTTGCCACATTAACATAAATAACACCGTCAATAGTTCCGCTTATCATTCTAAAATTCATATTTTCATCAGTTTATAATTGATAATCGTTTATACATTGTGAGCATACTTCGGAATTGTAGGCAGGAACATGAACTAATGCTCGGAACATACCGCAATAGTTACAGAAGTCTTCAGAAAGCTTCATGCTATCTTCTACCGAAGAGGTTGGAAATATATCTAACTGATTAGGGTCTTCGTCTTCGGTGTCGAATAGGAAGTCGAACTGAGTTGTAGTGCGTGATAGTGAACTATTACCAAACCCAAGGAACTTTTGATTTCTCTTATAGTTGTTGCTTACTTTCTTTACAGTAGCATCTTTGTAAGGCTTGCTAATCATGTATCCTTCGTGTTCGTGCCATTTACCATAGGTTACGTGTCCTTCTCTACCGTGAACGATTAGTAAACGACTACCGTCGATAAACTTTTCGATTAGAGATTTAACTGCGTCATTGTACAGTAGTTCCTTGTAAGCAATCTTCGATAGGTATTCGCTAATCAAACGTTGCGTATCAGATTCTTTGGCTGTCTTATCGTTGAGGTCGTATATGACTCCATTGTGCATTACCATTACGGTCTTATCAGACCTTTCGACTGAAAGAGTATTGATTATATCCTTGTCGTTATGTACAACGAATGGGTGCGTAGTCTTTTGGTCGATGTCTCCTGATGTAGCCCAACGTAAGTGGTATGCTATCCAATCATCTTTGGTAAGTCCTAAAGATTTTATTGTAGAAGTTAAATCATCTTCTGTCATTAGCCCTTTAATCATCTTGTATGATGAGGCATCTTTCTTTTTGTATATTAATCCTGCTCCGTGTGGATTCTTTTCCCATACTTCGCTGATTATTTTTCTTGATACTAATTCTTTTCCTACTTCTTTTATTATAATTAAACACATAATTTTTATTTGTTGTGAGGTTTAATCCAACTCTCTCCTTTTATTGTGCAGAGGTAGTGAGTCTTTGTTAATCCCTCGGTTATTAAAATACACCACATATAGGCTGTCCACCTTTCGAAAGGCATACTGTCTGCTTCAGTAACTCTTATTGATTTCACTTAATCTTTAGCTGTTTTCTTACCCAAAGATTGTTACTTGAGTTGTAGCTTACCATGAAGCTTACACCTGTTTTTACATTTCTCATGCTGCCTCCCCTTCCATTCTCAAGGATATAGAACGCTGTCTTAGCATCGTATTCTCCACCGTCTGAAGGTTGGAAACACATATTGTCGAAGTCATCTGTACTTCTTGCTTTGTCGATTGTGAATTTATTTTTCATCGTTAATTAATTTTAGTTATTAATACCTACCCTTGAAAGGTTTCTTTTCTTTAAGTGTTTTCTTAGTGTATGACATTCGTTTTGGTTCTTAATGAACTTAGTAAACTCATCCCATATTACCGTAGCACTATTGTTTACCATGAATGAATATCCATGCTGCTCGCAGAATGCTATAGCAGAGTAAACAAACTCTAACGTAGCCCAAAATCTATCATGGTCAGTAGTTGAACGAAACATTCTAAACTCTACAGTATGTTCTGTTACGTTTATATGCTTGTACCTATCTTCCACTTCAGGATACATTGTCTTTTTTCTGCTGTAGTTTTCGTACTGAGTTGGAGAACTGTATGGACAATATCTGTAGTTTCCATTTCTTCTTGCAAACATTTTCCATTGAGAAGAACATCTGTACGAAAACATTAATATTTTCCACCACACTATAGGGCTGTAAGCTTCTTTTGTAACGTGTATATGTATTCCACATTTACCTGAGTTATACCCTCTTGCTCCATGCTTTTTTAGCTCCTTTAATCTATCAGTCCAAGGCAAATCTTTTTGTGCTCTGAACGTTGAAGGATGTGTAACAATTTCGAATCCGTCTATACTTGCATCTCTTTTTAAGTATATGTCTTCTGCAGCCATCAATCTGCATTTGTCTGCTGTTTGTTGCATACCGTCAGGAGTATCAACTTCTATTTCTATACCGTAAAAAGGTAACTCTCTGTTGAAATACTTTCCTCTTGTGTTATCTACAGCGTTTGATGTGAAGTTAAGATTAGGAGTGTATGTGTAGTTCCATATTCTTATTGGTTCTAATTGAGGAACATGGTTTCTACAGAAATACTCTCCATCTTCTGTTTCTCCTATTTCTTGATTGACATACGTAGCACATTCTGCTTCTTCGCACATATACAGTTCTTCGTCTGTCTCTGCACACTCTCTACATCTTATTTCGTTTGTGTATGCTCCTATATGAACAATGTTTTCAGAATCTTCATAAAGAGGAATTGAACATGAATCACAGGTTGCTAAATTATCTGAGCAATACCCACAAGCTTGTTGTATCTCATCATTTAACATTACGTTTCTTAATCTATCTTGATGAACTCTTGTTTCACATATAACACATGATGAGTAGCTACTAAGATTATCTCTCTGCTCTCTTGTCATGAATCCTTCATCTGTTCTTACCCTCATTGTTCGAGGATACCATTCACGGTCAAATGCTGATTCAAATAGCAGCACAGTAGCACAGGGTTGACATACCCTGTTACTATTGTGTGCATTTGTTATCATTAATTCGACTTGTACTGTACCACCACAGTTAGTGCAACATTCTCGTTGTATTCTTGGCATATCTTATAGTATTATAGCGTTATCAATTTCAGCTGATTTACATACCCAATCATTGAATAATTCTATTGTTGGATGTAATGAAATCATGTCTGCATTAGTAGGCTTTAGGTTTTCTGTACCTGCCTGGGTGAAATCCCACCATGTATTAGCTTGCTCATTGTCTCTTCTCTTTAAGAGTTCTGCTTGCAACTGAATACATTGAGTCGTGTTTAGAACAGTTTCTTTTCTTTTTAATGTGTTAGCTCTTACTGCTACCTCAAATAGCTTAGCTACTTCTAATCGTTGTTTATCTAAATCACATTCTGCTCCTTGAAGTCTTTCTATTATGCTTACATCTCTTTGGAAAGCACGTTCCCAATCATTAAGCTGAGCTTGTATTAAAGTTTTCATGGACTCGTAATTGATTCCATCTCTACCATACGTAGCCCATCTTGATTTTCCAAAGATGTTCATGTTTGCACAAGCCCACACGTTTGCACCGTATGCTATCTCAATACCTTTTTCGTTGTAAGATATTGCTATCGATGGACATATTTTTTCTTCGCCTACCTCTATTATGTTAGGAGAATATATCTTAGTTACCAATCTCTGTACGTGTAGCCTGTTGATAGGCATTGGGTCTTTAGGGTTGATAAACTCATTAGGGTCAACCTTTATTCTTTGACTGTGCCTTGCTGAGATATGAATTGGTTCTATGATTGCGTCTACTTGTAACGCATCTTCAAACTCTTGGCTTACCCATGTAATGAAATCATGGTGAGCTACAGGTCTATTCTTTGGTAGTGTTCCACCTACATTAAGACTTGCTATTGTGTTTCTTAATGTCTCTAAATTTATTGCTGCAGTAGTTTTCTTGTTAAAGTTTAAAGTTTCTACTGTTTCGATGTTGAATTGATTTTCCATTGTTCTTAGTTTAAAAAATTATTTATTGAGCTTCTTATCCGTGTAACTCTTAACGGTCTCTGCTTTACATGGGTTCAGACTCCCTTGTTGGATGTACTTTTCTACTATCCTGAGTTGAGTAGCTAAAGTTCTGCTTTGTTCTATAATTTTCATTATTTCGTTTGCTCCATATATCACTGATGAGTGGTCTTTTCTGAGCATATTTCCTATAGACTTAACAGTTACTTTGCTGTATTTTCTCATGCAATAGAAGAATATAAATCTTGCCTCAACGAACTCTCTTCTTCTTGATTTACCGACCATTTCTTCTTCGGTTATTCCTGTTACTTTTTCTATTATACGTAAGAGATAGTGCTCGTTGATGTTCTTTTTATTTTCTATTGTTCCTACATAAACCATTGGGTTCATTTTTAAATCCTTTAATTATTTGGAAGTATTGTTTTACCTTGTAGATTATGTATCCTAATACAGGAATACTCATTAACAATGAAGGGTGTGGCTCTCCACACGTACCTAATAGATGTGATAACTCGTGCATATTAATCAAAGTTTGTGTATGTTGGTTTGTAATCTCTGTAATCTCCACTTGGTATTTCTGTACCTACTGAGTCTTCATTGAAATAAATCCAAGCTTTTTTAATTTTATTCTTGACTCTAACTTCTATGATTTCTCTTTTGTACCAATTAGGGTGAGATTCAAGAGCGTCTAAGTGTATGAACTGTCTTAGAGTTCTCACTTCCCATACTTCTCCTTTGATTTCTACTTTGTTGTGTTTTGGATGCACGAATGGTATTCCACTTGCTGTTAGCATATACTTTTCTACTGTTTCAGCTTCTCCTTTGAAGAAAGCTCCTTCTAATAGCCTGTTGTTACCGTATCCTCTCATTAGAGTACCGTATGTGAATACTAAATCACATTCTTCAAACTCTTTTTGAGTTCTTTCCTTTAACTCATCCATTCTTTCTGCATGCATTTTACTCTCTTGCATTTCTTGTGCTAAAGACATACCTCCATTTTCTATTTCTTCTTCCATTTGTCTGAAATAATTTCTACTTGATGCACTCATTTTATCTTGTTTTTTATTGGTTACTTAATTTTTCTATCTCGGTATAGTGTGTTACTTTATACTTGCTTCCGTTGGTTGCGAAGTATCCACGTTTATTTGCACTACCGAAAATGCAAAATGATTTAACTCGATACCTGACTCTCCCATCAGGATATTCAAGGCGACACAGATAGCTACCACCCTCTAAGGTAGTAGCGTCTTTGTCTTGGTCATATTTAATCCATCCCATTTTCCTCGAAGAGTTTAAATAACGGCTCGAACATTTTCTGAAGTTCTTTTGCAGGCTCTATGACCTCCTTTTTGAATTTATTTGTGCTTTCTATGAACTCTTCAAGCACTTTCTTTTCTTCTGAATACTCTTTTAAGTCGTCTTTTAACGCTCTACCAAGTGTTATTAGATTTTTCCCTGTTTCAATCTTATCATTGATTTCTTTACCTTCTCTTTCAAGGCTTATGAACATGAATTTTAGGGTTTTAATATGTCCTTCGTTTATTTTAAGCTCTTCAGCTAATTTATATATACTCATCTTGTCCTACTGTTATTATTACGTTTACTACTACATTCATTCCTGTTGGGTCTTTTGCAGGTATTGACCATTCAAAGACTTCTTCTTGACCTTCTGTCGGCATCGCTGCCTGTAGTTGTTCAAGGTCGTCTTGTGTTATATTAATCCTAATCATAAGTTTAAGTCTAATATTGTTGTGGTCATCCTATCTATATCTCTTGAGTGAATCTGAGACAGACTTTTTATGCTGTCTTGGTCTTCAGGGCTATCTCTGTTGATTGCGGAACAAATCGTTCCTGATGTACTGAGGAGTCCATAGCATTCTTTGAGCTTTGAACGTAATACTTGAAACTGCTCTACAGCTTCGTCTCTCTCATCTTTTAACTCCATTACGAGTTTGATGTGTTCTAATAGTTTTGCTTCCATAATCTTGTTGGTTTTCACTCGCTTGGCTTCAGCCTTTGCTCGTGATAGTGAATACAAATATACTTAATTTTGTCAAATATTCTTTTACTTTCTACAAATCATTTCGTAGTAACTGTGAGAATATTCTGCACCTAATTGCTCTTGCTCGTAAGCTTCGATTTGCATTAGGTCTTCGATTTGATTTACAGCTTCTTCGTCAAATTGTGTCTGAATGTTAGTTCTTTGCACTTTGTTTGTTTGACTGCTAATATAGCTGTTCCATTCGTTGAAATCGAACAACGGTTTTTCGGGAAATACTGTCTTTTTGATTTGCATAACTTATTGTTTTTCAGTATATTTATACTCAGTTAATTGCTCTTTGACATAAGATTGATAATCCCCAAAGTTTGTGAATTTAGACACAGCTTTGTTACGACCTTTATGGTCATAGAATGCTATTCTAAACTCGTTTTGATACCTGTAAGAGTACCAACTATTTCCGAACTTATCGAACTTAGTCTCGCTAAAGAAACTGTCTATTTTAGACATTTCAGCTTTGATTAAGTCTTTGATGTTCTTGAATTTATCAGCTTTTGCTTGTTCAGCTTTAGCTAATTTAAGAGATGCTTTCCACTCGTGAGTAGGAAGATTAGCATCAACTCCATACTTGTCCTCGGCATAAGCTCGTTCAATACAAGCCCATAAAGGGAATTTTGGCTGAAGCGACTTGATTAGCTCAGCTCTTTCTGCATACAGCTCATTCTTAACTGTTTGCATTTTTGTACTCTCGTGTTTTACATTAACACGAACTACACTTCTTGAGATTCTTGGTCTCATAATTGTTACTGCCATTGATACTTATCGTACTCCGAACACAGTTTCTCGGATGGTTAGAGGAAGCGAGGGAATCGAACCCTCCACTATGTGATAGTGAACCATTACTTCCTAATATGCTATAGAGCGAATAACTTAACGTTACCGTCATTAGCATACGTATTCACGTTGATACCACGGAATACTTCAACGATTTGCTTACCTAAATCAAGTAGGTTGAAATCTGTAACTACTTCTTCTGAACGGAAGTCAGATACCTTTTCTCTTAAAGCATCTACTCTGTCGTAGAATAAGTCAATTTGTTCTTCAGAAATATTATGACCTATTTGGTCAAACATTCTAAGAATGTCAAGTAGATTACGAGAAGTAGTCTTACCGTTAAAAGATTTAGTGAAGACACAGAATTGGTCATCGAAATCCTTGTGGAATTGAGACTTCATATTCAAGTCAAATACTGAATAGAACAGCTTAGAAGACATAGCTTCTTTAGCCTCAAGGTGAGCTTGAACTAACTCGTTGTTAGTCTTAGCTGCTGCAGATTTACCTGACATCACCTCTAAATCTTTACCTGCAAGGTAATCACGAACCAACATTTCGTCTAACTCGCTTCCGATGTGGAAGTAAGTAGCGATATACTTGAACTCGTTAGCATCACCATTTCTTTTGGAAATAGGAGCTAAGTTAAGGAAAGCGAACTCTCCTTGAACTCTACCTTTCGGTAACTTAGTGATAACTCTACCTGAGTATATCTCTTTGATGATACTCTTAGAACCTCTTTTATAAGAAGTTGATTTGTTAGAGTTAAATCTTGTAGCGTTTGAAACATTAGTTTTCATAACAATACATAAACCTTGTTGGATAATTGGAAGGTAAGACAAAGTACACAAGGCATAATACTCTGAATGATAGTGAATAGCTATCCTGACTAACTCTAAGATAGAGATATATGGCTGAGTGTTTAGACACGGACAACATCTCGTCATCGGTGGTACTCGCTACAAGTACAACTCAGTTTCATCCCTTTCGAAGCGACTCATCAGGATAAGGTGCTAATCCTTATCGAGGGTAGTTTAATGTCATTTCGGACAATACATACTAAGGCAAGTCAACGAACTCGTCGTCTTTAACCGAAGGAATGTAAGAGTTTTGAATACCAACCAACGGTTCAAAGTCGGCTAAGTATTCAGTAAGCCTATTAGAGGACATAATGTCTTCATGTATAAGTCTACCTTTATCATACCTACTAACGTAAGTGCTATTGCTACCAACGTTAGAAACGTGCATAGTTGCGGTATGAACAACAGTATGCCTATCAATCTTATGAATATATCTACCCATAACAATACAATACCTATTTGTCAACTCTCAAGGACTTTTAGAGAGCAAGTGATACACATATACCACGTAGTTAATAAAAGAGCATTAGACACTCGCTAATACTCTATAAAAGATGATACCATACGTGTTGATAGTGAACGGTGAATATCCCAATAGTTACGGAGACTATTCACACGTGTAGCACAGACACACAACACGCATAATATCAGATGATTACGGAGAGGAACGGAGTGCTGAACGGTAGTTCAAGCACGCAGTACACAGCACGGTAATCGGTTAGTCAGTAGTGAATGATGTAGCACTAAAGACTAAGTGAATACGGAGAGGATGCGAAGTGTGGAGCGGTAGCGTAACACGAGCCACAGGTAGCACGAGAGTAACAACCACTAACTATAACACACAGAATGAATCACCAAAGGTGGTTCCATATTGAGTGAGAGGAGCGAACTCACTTCGAGACCCCCATTTCCCTTGAGAGTAACCCATCGGGGGTTTCGTAATATAGTCTTCACAGGGAGCTGACATACATAAAATTAGTACAAAAAACCCCTCTACCGAGTGCGAGTCAGAAGAGGGGGTGCTGTTTTTCTACAAGAAGAGGGGTGGGGTTGTTTTTCTAAGTACCTGATTATTAGGGATTGAGTCTACTTGCTACACACGGTGGAGACAACTAATCACAATACTTTTAAGAGTGGTGAGAGGTGCTCTAATTGCTTCTGTACCTTCTCAGGTATATCATTGAAGTTAAGTAGTTCTATAGTGCCATCACCGTTGGCTTTAAAGAAGTAGGGTATATGAGCGTATCTACAGCCATCATAATTGACAACTGCAGATAACTCCTTAATAAATCCTAATTGCTCCTTAGAGGGCTTAATTATAACTTTATCCGATTGCATCTATACGTTCTTTAAGTATAATCCAATAAGCTGTCATAGCTTTCTCCTGATTAAGCATTCTTTGCTGCTCTGCACCACCTAACTGAACAAAGATGTCTGTTAGAAAGAACTCTCTCAGCTTTACAACTTTAATTCCTAATTCATTTGCTTCGAGAACTACTCTTGCCATATGCTCAGGTTGGTTTGGGTCATGGTCTATATGAGATATTCCTTCCACTTGAATATAAGCCTTATCAAAAACGTGCTTAGGGCTCATTGATACATAACCATCATGATTAGGATGATTTGGTCTTGACTCTGAATCAACAGGATACTCCACTAAATACAACTCTTCATTTGGGTCTTCATCAGAAGGAACTTCCCACCCTCTGTAATCACAATACTCTTTTCTTGTCATAGGGGTAGCCTTAATAGCTTTAACCCCTATATAACTAATCATTTGCTTGCTGTTATCCATTCTGATTTCTTTTTTACAGTTTGTTTAATTCCGTTAATGTGCATCCATTCTTTAAGGACTACCAACTTGTTTTTTGCACTTGACTTACTCATGACTATTTATTTAAAGTTCTATACGCTTTTAATATTGCCAGGTAATTGATAGCGTCATTCAACGTATCGTTCACCGACTCTTCTACAACTCGTGGGTCTCTGTCAAGTAGTGTAGATATTCTTGACATCTTATCGGCTAACCTAACTAAGATTCCTCTCTCTACAGAAACACCTGCCATGGTAGAGTTCCTGAAGTTAGCAAATGGGTCTTCTTTTACACCACCGTAATCATGGTTCTTTCTTTCTGCGATTTCCATACACTCCTTAAATGTATTTAACATCTCATCCAACATCTTGTTAGACTGCCTTGCTGTTTGCACAGGTCTGTCGTGTTCACTCATATTTGTTTGTTTTGATTAATAACATTTTCTTCATTACACTCCAAAGAGCTTTTAACTTATCCATTAGTAATTTTTTTGATTAGGTCATCTTTAGATGAAAAGACATTTCCTTCCGAAATCCAAAATTCTGCTTCTAAATTTCCTGAAGTAACAACTACACCTATCTCTATATTTCTTGAATCGTATCCTACAACTTTATCACCTCTAACACCCATTACCTTTCCTTCGATAATATTTACTTCTTTAAGAAAAAAAACTTGCTGATTCCAATTAAATTTTGAAACTATAGAAGCTACTCCGAACTCCTTTCCTTGAACTCTAATTTTATCACTCATCTTCTACTTCATTTGCGTATTCAACGTCATCTCCACCTGAAATATATTGCTTACCTGAGAGAGTTGTAGTTATCATCTCTTCTCCACTCTCTAAAAACATTATATCGTCAGGAGTAATGTAAGGAGCATCCTCAGATGGTTTTAGTTTTATACCGTAAAAATTTTCTATTGATTGTGCAAATTCATCCACTCTATGTTCAGAGTTTTTTATAACTTGCTGTTGTACAATACGTTGTGAACCTCTACCGTCTTGCTCAAAAACTGCAAAACCGAAGTATTCCGTATCTTTGTGATAGTTGACATCTATACCAACCTTGTATTCCATTCCAGGAATCTTTACCAACTGTGGTAAATCATTAACATAATTCATAAACTTAATCTTTAACGTAACTGTAATTTTTGCTTTCAGGGTTCAATATAACAATTTTATCGTAAACAACATTCTTATCTTTTAAACTTCCGAACTTTGTACTCAAGTGATAAGACCTAATATGTACAGGGTTGTGAGTTCCAGGGTGGCATTTTAAAACTATTTTTTCCTTAAAAAAAATTTCTTTCGGCTTTGACATTCTACCTGCTTTCGTAATTTTCGGTTGAGCCATAATTCGCCCTGTAACCTCTGCAAAATAAATTGGATATTTTACTTTAGTATTCTCTCGTGTATTCTCTAAAGAAGTACCGAGAGTAATAGCACTCGTAGTGTTAAACATAACTGTTGAATATAGTGAAGTAATAGTGCAGATTACTATAGTGGAGTAAACTACGGAGTAAAGTTATTCTAAATTTTTTTAAAAGTCAAGTGTTTGAAAATTTTTTTTTAATTTTGAGTATGGTTAAGTTAACAGATGAAGTTTACAAACAGGATTATTTTTGCGAAGATTTTTTTCTTCTCATAAGAACATTATCCTTAGAAGCTGCAAGACTAAACAGATTAGGAGTTAAAATATTAGACCATAAGCTTAGTATAGCTATTAGGAATGATAGTCCATTATTTTACTTACATTTGTATTTTAAGAGTCGAGCAGGTTTAGAGCTTGTAGAAGATGATTTATTTGGAAATATTTAATTTATATAGTTATGAAAGACGCAAAAAAAGGAGCTATGCTCACAGGTAGTAAAAAGAACGGTTCAACAGTTCATGAATCAAGCATTAAGCCAGGAACAGGTTCAGGTAACTTGTATAATCACGTACCTAAAAATGCTGTCGATAAGCAAGATGTTAAATCTCATGGTAAATACGGAATATAATTGAGACAATTATTTAGTATAGAATTAGATGGAGATGTTACCCTACAAGACGACACCTTTAGACTTATTCCTGAGCTGCGTAAAGTACACGAAGAGCTTGGGGATAAGTTTATTCGATACGTTGTATTGCTTTGTGATTACTCTTCTCCGTATAGACAGATGATTGAGTCAAAGCGAATAGAAGAGCTGTGTGATGATATTTTTGGTAAACCTGTAGCAAAGGTTAAAGAATTGAAGAACGAGCATCTAAAGACAGCTATTGATAAATACAAGCGATTACAGTACGACCCATTAAGGGAGCAGTACAATGTTTACACGGAAAAGATTTCAGAATACAATCAGTATATTATGGATATGCCTATAAAATCTGAAAACTCAGAATCGCTTCAAAGAGTAATGATAGGTCTTGAAAAAATTACAGAGTCTCGTGAGAAGATAAAAAAAATGATTCTTCAAAAAGACGAGGAAGACCAAATGCGTGGTGGTGGAGAAGCATCTCTATTAGAGGAAATGTTAGAATAAATATTATGGCACAGAAAAAAACTAATAAAGGAGATAATCCTGATGTTACTGTAAGACAGAACATAAACGGAGACACAGTTAAGTACGGAAAGGTTAAAACTATCGATAGACAAATGTCCACGTATGATAAAGCTTTTTCTAACCCTAATTATAGCGTGAAAAAATGAGCAAAGAATTTAGACAAACTAAAAGAGCTTTCAAGAAAGAAGGATATTCTCGTCAGGAAGCTAAAAGAATGGCTACTGAGGAATTAGGTGGAGGTAGTCCTAAAACTGAGATTATTTATAAAAAAGGAGGTTTAGTTCCTATATCTTATAAAAAAGGAGGTTTAGTTCCTACATCTAAAAAAAGAACATCAAAAAGAGCAAAGACAACTAACGGAGGTTACGGAAACGGAATTTAATATGTTAAAATATTCACCTGTAATAAGAGAAGGGATACCTAATTTGAAAAAAGGCTCAAAAGAATACAATCAGTATTGGGCTAAACAAATAGATAGGTGTCTTCATGGGTACAAACCGCAAGGTGGTGTACATATTCCAGGTGCTTATTATTTCTATTTAAACTTCTGTAAGATATTAGCTCGTGATGAAAACACAAATAGAAAAAAACTACAAGCTCCTTGGTATAGAGATTTAGACCATGAGTATTTTCAAGCAGTATATGACTGTAAAAAAGAAGGTAAAGGTCTAATAGTTTTAAAGGCGAGAGATAAAGGGTTCTCTTATATGAATGCAAATCTTGCTTTGTATGAATGGACATTTTTCGCTCACAACGAAATTGGTGTTGGTGCTGCTACTCCTGCATACGTTACAGCAGTAAGGACTAAAATACTGAACTCTTGGAATAAGCTACCACTTGAGTTTAGACTTCGTAAGGATTTGAAAGATAATGACCTTATGATGCAATCAGGTTACAAGCTGAAAGAGAATGGTGTTTGGGTAGAGAAAGGGGTTAAGTCTATAATTCATTTTAGAAGTATGGATAATCCTGATGCTTTCAGGGGTGAGCGTTTAGGTATGATGATATTTGAAGAAGCAGGGGAAACGAAAAACCTTATTAGAGCTTACATATCTTCAGAACCTTGTTTTAAAGATGGTGCTGTACAATACGGTGTACCGATTGTCGGTGGTACTTCAAACGTAATGAATAAGTCTGATGACTTTATGAAGATGTGGTACGAACATGAAACGTACAATCTTAAACAATTTTTCATTCCTGCAAGTAAAGGTCTTTATGGATTTTTTGATGTCAAGAAAGGAATTAGTGATGAGGCAGGAGCAAGGAAACATTTCGAAGAGAGAAGAGCGAAGCTACGTAAAGGGAAAGATAAATCTGCCTACTATTTACATCTACAAGAGTATCCACTTGAACCTGAAGATGCTTTCATGCAATCTAACAAATCTCCTTTTGATTTAGAAAAAATTAATACTCAGATGGCGAGCATACTTGCAAGTAAAAAAATGCAAGGTCTTATTCGTAGAGGAAGATTAGAATGGAAAAATAGAAACAAGCTTGAAGTTGAGTTTATACTTGACGATGAAGGGGATGTTCAAATAATGCAAGAACCAAGGAAGGATATTTTGAATCTTGATATAGGTGCTGTCGATTCATACTATCAGACAGACGCTCCGAGTTCAGATTCTAAAGGATGTGCTATAATTTTTAGAAGATGGCATACAATGGATGAAGAAACTTATCTACCTATAGCTATGTATGTTGATAGACCTTATACAAAAGATATTTGGTTTGAAAACAATTTAAAATTGGCAGCATATTACAACGCTAAGCTTCTTGTAGAGTACACAGATGAGATGTTCTTTGATTGGTTTATAAAACAGAAAGCAACAAAGTTCCTTAAAGAGAGACCAATTAGTGCCGAAGCTCCTTGGAGTAAGGTATCGAATAAATATGGTGTTCACATGAAATCTTATCAAAAGAATTTATTGATAGAAATGATTGATGAGTACATAAAAAAACATAGTGAGAGTATTTACTTCTACGATTTGCTTAGAGATTTAGCAGAGTTCGGAGTAAGAAATACCGATATGGCTATGGCTTTTGGTATTGTGTTAATGCACGATGCAGATAATTCAAATCAAAGAGTTATAGCAGCAGAAGATGTTGCAGCTAAAAATGAATATTTTTTACCTACCTTTAGCATGGATAGTAACGGTAGGATGGTTGTAACAAACAATAAAAGTTTTCAAAGCCAAAAGAGTAAATATGACCCACTTGGCATAACAGGTAATAAAGGTTTATTAGGTAATTTATAATGACGACACAAACAGTATTCCCAAAACAAAACATTCCTGATAGTCAAAAGACTAAAGAATGGTGTAAACAAAATATTTTAGCTATGTTAGCTTATCAAAGCTACACTACTAAATTTAATCGTGAACGTAAAAAAGATTACGAAAACTATATGTTATACAACGGTGTATTTGATACTAAGCAGTTCGAATACGTTACAAACACGTATGGTATAAGTTCACCTGCAAGACTTGTTAACCATCCTATAATCGCTCCAAAGATTGATTTATTGGTTGGTGAGTTCATGTCTCAACCTTTAGATTTTACTGTAGAAGCTGTAAACGAAGCTGCTGTTGTAAAAAAGCTTGATAAGAAAGTTGCTCTTGTGGCTGAAAAGCTTATGAGAGACATTCGAAGAGAGATGGAGCAAGAGCTCGGAATGGAATTTGAAGATGAAGATGTGGGTATGGAAATGCCTGAAGATATTGATAAGTTCCTAAAGCTTAATGGAAGAGAGCAGGTAGAGCAATTAACATTTATTGGTTTGCTACATCTTATAAGCAAGTATCAATTACAGCACGTTTTCAAAAAAGGTCTTTATGATATGTGTATTAACTCAAAAGAGTTTTATCATTGTTCAGTAAAGCAAGGAGACCCATTTGTAAGAAGAGTTGACCCTCGTTCTTTAATTTGGGATATAAGTTCTGATTCGGAAACATTACAGGATAGTTCCTGGGTTGCTGAAGAAAGATTCTTAACTATTAATGAAATCATTGATGAGTTTGGAGATTATCTAACAGAGCTTGAAGTAGTTGCTATAGAAAAAATGAGATATGAAGGTGGAGACTCTTTACAAAAGTTTAACCAACCTTTTCAGTTCTATTACAAAGAAGACGCTAACTCTCCGATGAGGATTAGAGTAATACAATCAAATTGGAAGTCAATTAAAATGCTTAAAGTAAAATTAAGTGAAAATAAATTTGACCCTGAAGTTCCTTTTAGAAAAATACTTCCTGATGACTATAAAATTAAAGCAGGAGATAATGTAGAGAAAAAAGCTTACACAGATATTTGGGGAGCTGTAATGATTGGGCATGACATCATTGTAAATGCAAGAAGTGTTCCGAATCAAATACGAAGAGAAGATAATTATGCTGTAGCTCCATTACCTTATGTTGGTGTTATAAAAAATAATATCGATAGTATAACTTTAAGTATAGTTGATAGTTTAAAAAACATCCAAATACTATATAATATTGTAATGTATCACATAGAGTTAACACTTGCTCGTAGTGGTGGTAAAGCTGTTGTTTACGATACGTCTCAGAAACCAAACGGTGTTTCATTGGATGATGTATTTTTCCATGCAAAAAACTCAGGTGTTATTCCAATCAATACTAAACAGGAAGGTCAACAAGTTGGTGGATTTAATCAGTTCCAACAAATTGACTTTACTTTATCTAACTCTGTTCAACAGTTGATTAACTTAAAAGCTATGCTTGAGAATACAGCAGAACAGTTGAC
>Ga0228634_1000525_pt1 | contig 27789 bp, 24 predicted proteins | sample 42DmetaG_FD_190063 | JGI IMG/M metagenome (GOLD analysis project Ga0228634, IMG submission 190063) | Seawater microbial communities from Monterey Bay, California, United States - 42D | ecosystem: Environmental > Aquatic > Marine > Coastal | place: USA: California | collected 2016-09-27 | reverse complement strand
CGTTGGTTTTAAAAGAGCTGCTTTTTCAAATGAAGCTGGTGCTGGTTCTGCATCGATTGCCCATTCTGCCGTTAAAACAAAATATTCTGCATCTGAAGGACTTGTTGCTTTATTAGAACCATTTATCGACACTGTGGTTATTTGTACAATGACAGCTTTAGTAATTATCATTTTCAATTTTGGTGGTGCATTTGAGTATGGAGGTACCAACGGAGCTGTTTTAATTGACGGAATTGCATACGAAGGAGCGGGAATAACCTCAATGGCATTTGCTGAGTATATTCCTTATTCAAATGTTTTTCTGACAATTGCAGTTGTATTATTTGCCGTTTCAACGATGATATCATGGTCTTATTATGGTCTTCAGTCATGGAAATTTCTATTTGGTAGAGGAAGAGCAGCAGATTTAACTTACAAAGTTCTTTTCTTAGTTTTTGTTATTATTGGTGCTGCAGCAAGTATGAATTCTATTTGGGCATTTTCAGATGCTATGATATTTGCTATGGTTTTTCCAAATATGGTTGGACTTTATTTTTTATTTCCAGTTGTCAAAAAACAACTTGCTAGATATTTAGACGCTATTAATAATGAAGGAGAATCTTGATGTTTAAATTGGGCAATGAAGTTTAATATACTTTACTCGCCCTCTCAGCGTAGAGGAATTATCTTTCTTCTTATAATTTTCATTTCATATTTTATTTTTCTTTTTTATGAAAGAAATTCTTTAGAAAACATTTCTCCAATAGTTGTTGTGAAGAGTGAGATAATAGAGACTTTAGAATTTGAAAAGCCCATTATTATCCCCGAAAATAAAAATCCTAATTTTTGGAAAAGAAAAGACTGGAATCAGTTAGGTTTCTCTAACTCTCAAATTCAGATAATTGAAAATTATCAGAAAAAGTTAAATATTTTCACCACTAAAAAACAATTATTGAAATGTTATGCATTTAATGAAATGGAAATAAAAATGTTAGATTCGATTGTTGTAATTCCTAAGAAGGATACCAAGTCAGATTTTAAAAAGCCCTTTTTATTTCTATTAAAATCTAAAAGTCCTAACTATGATTTAAAAAACTATTTTGACACAATTTATTACAATAAAAGCTCTAAAGGTGTTTTCAGCTATTATGCTTCAAATTCCAAAATAAATAACTTATTAGCAATCAAGAATTGTTTGAATGGTCAAAAGCCTAAGATTTATAGTTTGAATCCTAGAAACTTGAGAACTATTTTAAAGAAACCCATAAAAAATTATAATTCCAAGCCTTCAAAAAAATCAAAATTTATTGTAAATATTAATTTGGCTGATAGCTTACAGTGGATAAAGCTTCGTGGAGTTGGTGCTAAAAGATCCATCCATATTTTGAATTACAAAAATGCACTTGGTGGATTTGTTCATATTTCTCAGGTTAATGAAGTATTCAGTATTAGTGATAGTCTTTTTAAAAGCTTCGAAAGATTTCTAAACATTAAAGATTCTAGTTTGGTAAAAATTAATATAAATACTTGTTCGGTAAAACAATTAAAAAACCATCCTTATATTAATTGGAATCTTGCAAATTCAATAGTTAATTTTAGAGAACAACATGGACTTTTTAAATTATTAGAGGATTTAAAAAAAATACATATTCTAGATAAAAAATTATATTATAAAATCGTACCTTACTTGACCATAATGTAATGTTGTAAGATTGAATTTAAAACAGGAAATTAAAAGTCATATAAGGGATGTAAAAGATTTCCCTAGAAAAGGTATAGTTTTTAAAGATATTACTCCAATTCTTAAAAATCCTCTTCTCTGTACCAATATAGTTAAACAACTTTCTAGTTACTTAAATTCTGATATCACCCATATAGTTGGAGTTGAAAGTCGAGGATTTCTATTTGGTCTTCCTTTAACCATTGAAAATAATCTATCCTTTGTTTTAATAAGAAAAAAAGGAAAACTTCCCTACAAAACCATATCAACTGATTACGACTTAGAGTACGGTAAAGCAACCATTGAAATGAATATTGGTGATGTTGTTCCTGGAGATAGAGTTGTGATTCACGATGACCTGCTTGCTACCGGCGGGACTGCAATTGCTGCAGCCAAATTGGTAATTCAACAAGGAGCAGTAGTAGATGGGTTTTCATTTGTTGTAGAGCTTAGTTTTTTAAAAGGAAGAGAAAGATTAGAGGGATTTTCAAAAAACATAAACAGTATTATTAAATATTAAAACTTTTTAGAAATGAATTTTGACTATTCAGAAAATCAGCTTATGATTCAGCAAATGACTCAAGACTTTGCAAAAAAAGAAATTTTACCAAACATTAATGTCTGGGACGAAAAAGAATATTTCCCCATAGATTTATTTAAAAAAGCTGGCAAACAAGGGTTAATGGGAATTTTAGTTCCAGAAAAGTTTGGAGGTTCAGGATTAGGTTATGAAGAATATATTTTGGTTATTAAAGAAGTTTCTAAGGTTTGTGGTGCTATTGGCTTATCCTTAGCAGCTCATAATTCCCTTTGCGTTAACCACTTATTAAAGTTTGCAAATGATAATCAAAAAAATAAATGGCTTCCAAAGTTGTGCTCTGGTCAATGGTTAGGAGCATGGGGACTTACAGAACCCAATACTGGTTCAGATGCAATGAGAATGAAATGTGTTGCAGAACAAGAAGGAGATTATTGGGTCATTAATGGTTCCAAAAACTTTATTACTCATGGAATTTCTGGAGATATTATTGTAGTTATAGTGAGAACTGGAGATTTACTCGATTCTCATGGTATGACTGCTTTTGCTGTAGAACGTGGTACTAAGGGCTTCCTTTCAGGAAAGAAAGAAAATAAGTTAGGAATGAGAGCATCGGAAACAGCTGAAGTTATTTTCGATAATTGTAGAGTTCATAAAGACAATATTATTGGTAATATTGGAGAGGGATTTATCCAATCCATGAAAATTTTAGATGGTGGCAGAATTTCTATCGGAGCTATGGCATTGGGTATGGCTGAAGGGGCATTGGAAGCATCAATATCCTATTCTAAAGAAAGAGAACAGTTTGGTAAACCAATAAGTAGATTTCAAGGAATATCATTTAAATTGGCAGAAATGGCTACAGAGATAGAGGCTTCTAAAATGTTACTTTTTAAAGCAGCATCTAAAATAATATCTAATTCAAAAGATGCTAATTACTATTCAGCAATTGCCAAATTTAAAGCTTCTGAAGTAGCTGTTTCTGTTGCTAATGACGCAGTTCAGATTTTTGGTGGTTACGGATACTCAAAAGAATACCCAGTTGAAAAATTTTATAGAGACTCTAAGTTAAGTACTATTGGAGAGGGCACATCTGAAATTCAGAAGCTAGTTATTTCAAGAGCTTTACTAAATAATTAAATTTCTTTTTGGAGATTTATTTTAATTGTATACATTTGTCGCCTATAAAAATTAAACATGTTACAGATTCCAGTAAAAGAGGGTGAGTCAATTGAAAGAGCTCTTAAAAAGTATAAAAAGAAATTTGAAAGAACAGGTGTTCTTAAAGAGTTGAGGGCTAGAAAAGAGTATACTAAAAAATCTATTGTACGAAGACAGCAAGTAATAAAAGCTGAGTATGTAGAAAAGCTGAAAGCTGCAGAATAAAATTTAAAATCTTATTTTTAGAGGGCTTAGTGCCCTCTTTTTTTTTATATTACACCAACTAAAATTGTTTTTATTGGGTAATATAACTCTAATTAAAAATTTTCTAGATTATTTAACAATAGAAAAAAGATATTCCGTTCATACAACGGTTTCTTATAAAAATGATTTAAATCAATTCAATTTATATCTTTCGGAATCTTATTCTGGAATAGAATTCCAAAAAGTTGAAATGATTCATGTTAGGAGCTATATGGTTCATTTGCTAGAGTCTAAATTAGCAAAATCTACTGTTGCTAGAAAAGTAAGCAGTATAAAGTCACTTTATAAGTTTATGAAGAAAGAACAACTTATTTCTTCATCTCCAATTCAATTATTAGAAACTCCTAAACTAGATAGCCGTTTACCTGTTTTCTTAAAAGAAGAGGAGGTTGTAAATTTATTTGAAGAATTTAAGTTCGAAGATTCTTTTAGTGGCAAGCGGGATAAAATGATATTGTATCTTTTTTATCAAACCGGAATAAGACTTTCAGAACTGATAGGCATAAAAGATGTGGACGTGAGAAATGGGGAATTAAAAGTTTTAGGGAAAAGAAATAAAGAGAGAATTATTCCTTTGTCTTTTAACATTCAACCCTTAATAGATCAATATCTAAATTTGAAAGACGAATTGGGGTTTAAAAAAAAGTACTTTTTTGTTACTGACAATGGCAATAAACTTTATGAAAAGTTTGTTTACAGAAAAGTAAATTATTATCTTTCTATGGTGTCAAGCAAACAAAAAAAGAGTCCACATATACTAAGACATACTTTTGCTACCCATATGTTAAATAATGGGGCTGATTTAAATTCAATTAAAGAAATTTTAGGCCATGAAAACCTTTCAGCGACACAAGTATATACTCACAATACTTTTCAAAAATTAAAATCTATTCACAAACAGTCACATCCTCGTGGCTAAAAATTTAAATTATGCAAGTAAAAGTTCAATCTATTCAATTTTCAGCAGATCAAAAATTAATAAATTTTGTAAGTCAAAAAGTCAACAAACTCAATTTATTTTTTGGTAATATATTAGTTTCCGAGGTTTTTTTAAAAATAATTAGAGCTAATTCAAATAATAATAAGCTTGTTGAAATTAAAATTAATGTTCCTGGTAAAGAGCTTTTTGCAAGAAAAAAATCTAAATCCTTCGAAGAGGCAACTGACGAAGCAGTAGATGCACTTAGAAGGCAAATTAATAAGCACAAAGGAAAAAATAGCATAAAAAACTAATTTTTTTCATCACTTTGTAAGATATACTGTTTCTTTTTATAAATTTGCACACCTTTTCTGCGAAGCAAGGGTGAATTGCCGATGTAGCTCAGCTGGCTAGAGCAGCTGATTTGTAATCAGCAGGTCGTGGGTTCGAGTCCCTCCATCGGCTTTAAGTTCTTTACATAAAAGTATTTCAGGGGAGATACTCAAGCGGTCAACGAGGTCAGACTGTAAATCTGATGGCTTCGCCTTCGCAGGTTCGAATCCTGCTCTCCCCACCTAAGCCAATACCAATGTGGCATAATATCATTATTTATTAGTATAGATATGTTATTATGTATTACATTTGTGGTCCATTTTGCGGGAGTAGCTCAGTTGGTAGAGCATCAGCCTTCCAAGCTGAGGGTCGCGAGTTCGAATCTCGTCTCCCGCTCTTTTTTAATGGAACTGCCGATGTAGCTCAGGGGTAGAGCGCTTCCTTGGTAAGGAAGAGGTCACGGGTTCAACTCCCGTCATTGGCTCATTTGCTTAACGGCATTTAATTATAATAAACAAAAAATAAAAAAAATAAATTAGTAACTAAACAACAAAAGAAATGGCAAAAGAAAATTTCGAAAGAACCAAACCGCACGTAAATGTAGGTACCATAGGTCACGTAGATCATGGAAAAACCACTCTTACTGCAGCAATTTCTAAAGTGCTTTCTGATGCAGGACTGGCTAGCAAGCAAGATTTCGATCAGATAGATAATGCACCCGAAGAAAAAGAAAGAGGTATTACAATTAATACTGCACACATTGAATATGAAACAGAAAATCGTCACTATGCTCACGTTGACTGTCCAGGTCACGCTGATTATGTTAAAAACATGGTTACTGGTGCAGCTCAAATGGATGGTGGTATTTTAGTATGTGCAGCTACAGATGGTCCAATGCCACAAACCAGAGAACACATTTTATTGGCCAAGCAGGTAAATGTTCCTAGACTTGTTGTATTTATGAATAAAACTGATTTAGTAGATGATGACGAATTGATTGAATTAGTAGAAATGGAATTAAGTGATTTACTAGAATCTTATGATTTTAATGACACTCCAATTATTAAAGGTTCTGCTTTAGGTGCTCTTAATGGTGAGCAATCTGGTGTAGATTCAGTTATGGAGTTAATGAAAACTGTAGATTCTTGGATTGAAACTCCTGTAAGAGATGAAGCTAAAGCATTCTTAATGTCTGTTGAAGACGTGTTTTCAATAACTGGTAGAGGTACTGTTGCTACAGGCGCAATTGAAACAGGTATCATTAGAACAGGTGATCCTGTAGACATAGTAGGTTTAAGTGAAGAGAAAATGTCTTCTACTGTAACTGGAGTTGAAATGTTTAGAAAAATTCTTGATGAGGGTAGAGCTGGTGAAAACTGTGGTTTACTTTTAAGAGGAATTGAAAAGGAACAAATAAAAAGAGGAATGGTAATAGCTAAGCCAGGTTCTATTACTCCACATGCAAAATTCAAGGCTGAAGTTTATATTTTGAAAAAAGAAGAGGGTGGAAGACATACTCCATTTCACAATAATTACAGACCACAGTTTTATTTCAGAACATTAGATGTTACTGGAACTATCCAACTAGAGTCTGGTAGAGAAATGGTTATGCCTGGTGATAACGTAACTATTGATGTGGAATTAATCACTGGTGTTGCTATGGATATAGGTCTAAGATTTGCTATTAGAGAGGGTGGAAGAACTGTTGGAGCAGGTCAGGTAACTGAAATTTTAGATTAGTATAAACAAAAAGTTTGTGTTGTTAAAGGTGCTTTAGAAATAGAGTGCCTTTAAACGCATAATACGGATGTAGCTCAGCTGGTAGAGCACTGGTCTCCAAAACCAGGTGTCGGGAGTTCGAGTCTCTCCATCCGTGCAAACGAGTTAAAAGATTTTAATAGTGGCTGGAATAAAAAATTATATAGAAGAAATTGTCCATGAACTTTCAAATAAAGTTTCTTGGCCAACTTGGCAAGACCTACAAACTAGCTCAATTATTGTTTTGGTGACTAGCGTTATTTTGGCCTTTATCATTTGGTTAATGGATTATGTTTTTGGAATTTGGCCAGTAACTGATAACGCACAGTCTTTTAGCTGGAGAGGAATTTTAGGTTTTATTTATCACTTTATCAATAATTAGATTATGACTGAAATATCCAAAAAGTGGTATGTTATTAGAGCTATTAGTGGCAAAGAGAAGAAGGTTAAAGAGTTGCTCGAATTAGAAATTGATCGTCACAATTTAAACGATTATGTAGAACAGGTTTTGATTCCTACAGAAAAAATATATCAAATAAGGAAAGGCAAGAAGATATCTAAAGAGAAGAATTACTTTCCAGGGTATGTTTTAATACAAGCAGCCTTAATAGGAGAGGTTGAGCATGTTATTAAATCAATGACAAATGTTCTTGGGTTTCTCGGGGCAACAAAAGGAGGAGATCCTCTTCCAATGCGTCAAGCTGAGGTTAATAGAATTTTAGGAAAAGTTGATGAATTAGCTGTCAGCGATGAGGAAATGGATATTCCTTACGTGGTTGGCGAATCAGTCAAGGTAGTGGATGGACCGTTTAATAATTTTAACGGCATCATAGAAAATATTAATGAGGAAAAGAAAAAACTTACAGTTATGGTGAAAATCTTTGGTCGTAAAACACCTCTAGAACTGAACTATATGCAAGTAGAGAAAGATGGATAATAAAGAAATTGTAAAGCAATACTGTTAGCTTCCCTGTGGCGTTTTACATGTTTAATAAATAAATAAAGATGGCTAAAGAAATAAGTGGATTAATAAAACTTCAAATAAGGGGTGGTTCTGCAAATCCTTCTCCTCCTGTTGGTCCTGCACTAGGAGCAAAAGGGGTGAATATTATGGAATTTTGCAAGCAATTTAATGCACGTACTCAAGAAAAGGCAGGAAAGGTATTACCATGTGTAATTACTGTCTACTCAGATAAGTCATTTGATTTTGTTGTAAAAACACCCCCAGCGGCTGTCCAGTTATTGGAGTCTGCTAAGATCAAAAAAGGTTCTCCAGAATCTAATAAAATCAAGATTGGGTCAATTACATGGGATCAAATAAAAACTATCTCAGAAGATAAAATGCCAGATCTAAATTGCTTTACTGTTGAATCTGCTATGCGGATGATGGCAGGAACAGCAAGAAGTATGGGTTTAAATGTAAAAGGAAAAGCTCCTTGGAGTAATTAATCATAAAATTTAACAATAATGAAACTCTCAAAATATAGAAAGGAAGCCTTATCGAAGTTCGACATAGAGAAATCTTACTCGTTAGAGGATGCTTCAAAAATTGTTAAGGATATTACAAAACAAAAATTCGATTCAACTGTAGATCTCGCGGTTAAGTTAGGAGTTGATCCTAGAAAAGCCAACCAAATGGTTAGAGGAACAGTTTCTCTTCCTCACGGTACAGGAAAAGATGTTAAGGTTTTAGTTTTGTGTAGCCCAGACAAAGAAAAAGAAGCAACCGATGCAGGTGCAGATTTTGTAGGTCTTGACGAATATATCGACAAAATCAAACAGGGTTGGACGGACGTAGATGTAATTATTACTATGCCTTCAGTTATGGGTAAAGTTGGTGCTCTTGGAAGAATTTTAGGACCAAGAGGTTTAATGCCAAACCCAAAAACTGGAACCGTAACCATGAACGTTGGACAAGCTGTAACAGATGTTAAAGCAGGTAAAATTGATTTCAAGGTTGATAAGTATGGTATTATTCATTCTCCGATAGGAAAGGCATCATTTGAGTCAAATCAAATTATTGATAACGCAAAAGAGTTTTTAGCTGCATTAGTTAAATTAAAACCTTCATCATCCAAAGGGACTTACTTTAGAAGTGTGACAATTTCTAGCACCATGAGTCCTGGGGTTAAAATTGAACCTAAAAGTGTTGAAGCTTAATCATCAAAACATTATATAATGAAAAGAGAAGAAAAACAAGTAATGATTGATGACCTAAGCAAAAGGTTAGATGAAAACAATATTATTTATATTGCTGACATCTCTAATCTTGATGCAGTAGCTACTAGTTCTCTTAGGAGACAGTGTTTTGCAAAAAACATAAAACTTAGCGTTGTTAAAAACACATTGCTCAAGAAGGCAATGGAAAATGTACAGGGAAAAGACTTCACAGAATTGTATGATATTCTGCCTGGTCCAACAGCAATTATGCTATCGGACACGGGAAATTTACCTGCAAAACTGATTAAAGATTTTCGTAAGAAAAGCGACAAGCCAGTTTTAAAAGGTGCATTTGTTGAAGAATCAATCTATATAGGTGATGATCAATTGAATTTACTAGCTGATATTAAATCTAAAGACGAACTCATTGGAGAAGTTATAGGATTATTACAATCACCAGCTAAAAATGTAATTTCAGCTCTAACCTCAAGCAAAGGAAAAATTGCTGGATTAGTTAAAACCCTTTCAGAAAAAGAAGCATAAAAAATTAAATAAAAAAACAAATTTTAAAAACAAATAAAATGGCAGATATAAAAGCAATGGCAGAAGAGTTAGTTAACTTAACTGTTAAAGAAGTAAATGAATTAGCAGCAGTCTTAAAAGAAGAGCATGGTATTGAGCCTGCAGCTGCAGCAGCAGTAGCAGTAGCAGCACCAGGTGCTGGTGGAGATGCTGGTGGTGGAGAAGAAAAATCAGAATTTGATGTTATTCTTACTGCAGCAGGTGGATCTAAACTACAGGTAGTAAAAGCTGTAAAAGAACTTACAGGATTAGGACTTAAAGAGGCTAAGGAATTAGTGGATGGAGCTCCTAAAGCTATCAAAGAAGGTGTTGGAAAAGACGAGGCTGATGGCATCAAAAAAGCTTTAGAAGAAGCTGGTGCTGAGGTTGAATTGAAGTAATTCAATTTTTTATTGAACTATAGGTCTAAGTATTCTTAGACCTATACCCTTTTTTTAATACATAATAACTAAATTTACAAGACATTGGCTAAATCAAATAAAACTACAGAAAGAATAAACTTTGCATCCAGTCAGCACCGTTTTTCGTATCCAGATTTTTTAGATATTCAAATAAAATCATTTCAAGAATTTTTTCAATTAGAAACTACCTCAGAAAATAGAATAGAGGAAGGTTTGTTTAAGGTATTTTCTGAAAATTTTCCAATTACTGATACGAGAAATCAATTTGTACTAGAATTTTTAGATTATTTTATTGATCCTCCAAGATATACCATTACAGAATGTATTGATCGAGGTCTTACATATTCCGTTCCTCTAAAGGCGGTAATGAAATTATATTGTACAGATCCAGAACATGAAGATTTTGAAACTATTGTTCAGGAAGTTTATTTAGGAACAATACCATACATGAGCCCAAAAGGTTCATTTATTATTAACGGTGCAGAAAGAGTTGTAGTTTCTCAGTTACACCGTTCTCCTGGTGTCTTTTTTAGTCAAAGTAGACACGCTAATGGAACTAAATTATATTCAGCGAGAGTAATTCCATTCAAAGGTTCTTGGATAGAATTTGCTACCGATATCAATAGTGTTATGTATGCTTATATTGATAGAAAGAAAAAATTACCTGTCACAACTCTTTTTAGAGCTATAGGTTATGAAAGTGATAAAGATATTTTAGAAATATTTGATTTAGCCGATGAGGTAAAAGTCAATAAGGCAAATCTTAAAAAAATTAATGGTAGAAAACTTGCTGCAAGAGTGCTCAAATCTTGGGTAGAAGATTTTGTAGACGAGGATACAGGCGAAGTTGTATCTATTGAAAGAAATGAAGTTTTAATTGATAGAGAAACAATAATTGAAGAAGAGCACATTGCCATGATTGAAGATGCCGGTGTAAAAACTGTTATTCTCCATAAAGAAAATATTAACACAGCAGATTTTGCAATTATCTACAATACTTTACAAAAAGATACCTCAAACTCTGAAAAAGAAGCAGTTGAGCATATTTACAGACAGCTTAGAAATGCTGAACCACCAGATGAAGAGACTGCAAGAGGGGTAATTGACAAACTATTTTTCTCTGAACAAAGATATGACCTTGGTGAAGTTGGGAGATATAGAATTAATAAAAAATTAGGTTTAGATATTGAAGAAACACAAAAAGTTCTTACAAAAACTGATATAATTTCAATTGTAAAATACCTGATAGAGCTAATTAATTCTAAAACTGATGTTGATGATATTGACCATTTAAGTAACAGAAGAGTTAGAACAGTAGGTGAGCAATTATACTCTCAGTTTGGTGTAGGGTTAGCTAGAATGGCAAGGACTATTAGAGAAAGAATGAATGTTAGAGATAATGAAGTCTTTACTCCAATTGATTTGATAAATGCAAAAACACTTTCTAGTGTGATAAATTCATTTTTTGGAACCAACCAACTTTCACAGTTTATGGACCAAACCAATCCTTTGGCAGAAGTTACTCATAAAAGACGTCTTTCTGCTCTTGGACCTGGAGGACTTACTAGGGAAAGAGCAGGTTTTGAAGTTAGGGATGTTCACTACACTCACTACGGAAGATTGTGTACAATTGAAACACCTGAAGGACCAAATATTGGTTTGATTTCCTCGCTATGTGTGTATGCGAAAGTAAACAGGCTAGGCTTTATTGAAACTCCTTACAGAGAAGTAAAAAATGGTAAAGTTAATTTAGGATCTGAACCAATTTATCTTTCTGCAGAGGAAGAAGATAATAAATATATTGCGCAGGCAAATGCGCAAATCACAAAAGACGGTGTTTTTGAAAATGACAATGTTATTTCAAGATTTATGGGGGATTTCCCTTTGCCACCCAAAGAAGAAATTAATCTAATTGATGTCGGTGCAAATCAAATTGCTTCAATTGCAGCTTCTTGTATTCCGTTCTTAGAGCATGATGATGCAAACAGAGCATTGATGGGATCTAACATGCAGCGTCAAGCAGTTCCTTTACTTAACCCAACCGCTCCAATTGTTGGAACCGGTATTGAAGAATTGGTTGCTAGAGACTCTAGAGTTTTAATTCACGCTGAAAAAGACGGAGTAGTTTCTTATGTTGATTCTAGAGAAATTCATATAAAGTATAAATTATCGAAAGATGATATATTGGTAAGTTTTGATACAGATACCACTGTATATAATCTTACAAAATTTCAGAAAACCAACCAAGGTTCCTCGGTTAATCTAAGACCAATCGTTAAAAAGGGAGATAAAGTTGTAAAAGGTCAGGTTTTGGTTGAAGGTTATGGTACCGATAATGGTGAATTAGCCTTGGGTCAAAACTTGAAAGTTGCGTTTATGCCTTGGAAAGGATACAACTTTGAAGATGCTATTGTTATTTCTGAAAAAGTAGTAAAAGATGATATTTTCACTAGTGTTCATGTAGATGAATATAGCTTGGATGTGAGAGATACCAAAAGAGGTCTTGAAGAACTTACTGCAGATATTCCTAATGTTAGTGAAGAAGCTACGAAAGACTTAGATGAAAATGGAATTATTAGAGTTGGAGCGGAAGTAAAAGAAGGAGATATTTTAATTGGTAAAATTACTCCTAAAGGGGAGAGTGATCCTACTCCTGAAGAAAAATTACTTAGAGCGATTTTTGGTGATAAAGCAGGTGACGTAAAAGATGCTTCTTTAAAAGTATCTCCATCAGTTACAGGTGTTGTTATTGATAAGAAATTGTTTTCAAAGGCTATCAAAGATAGAAAGTCTAAAGCAGCTGATAAGCCTATTATTGAGCAACTAGATGCGGAAGAGGTAATGAAACAAGCTGAATTGAAATCAACATTAATTGAAAAACTACTTTCAATCCTTGGAGATAATAAATCAGAAGGAGTTATTAATGTTTTCAAAGAGCAAGTGATTAAGAAAGGTGTAAAGTTTACAGAAAAAACACTAAAATCAATTGATTTCATTCATATTAATTCAAAAAATTGGACTAAAGATGATCAAGTAAATGAATTAGTTGATACTACTTTACATAATTACAATTTAAAGGCTACAGAGCTTATAGGAGATTACAAACGTAAGAAGTTTCAAATAGTAGTTGGAGACGAGTTGCCAAATGGTATTATTCAAATGGCTAAAGTTTACCTAGCTAAGAAGAGAAAACTTAAGGTTGGTGATAAAATGGCTGGTAGACACGGTAATAAAGGAATCGTTGCTAGAATAGTTAGAGAAGAGGACATGCCATTCTTAGAAGATGGAACACCAGTTGATATTGTTTTAAATCCTCTTGGCGTACCTTCAAGAATGAACCTAGGACAGATTTATGAAACTGTATTGGCTTGGGCTGGACAAAAATTAGGTCTAAAATTCTCTACTCCTATTTTTGACGGTGCATCATTAGATGCAATTGACAAATATTCGGACGAAGCTGGTATCCCTAGAAATGGAAAAACATACCTATATGATGGCGGAACTGGAGAAAGATTTGATCAGCCTGCTACAGTTGGTATTATTTATATGCTTAAATTAAGCCATATGGTAGATGACAAAATGCATGCAAGATCCATAGGTCCATACTCATTGATTACACAACAGCCTCTTGGTGGAAAAGCTCAATTTGGAGGTCAGAGATTTGGAGAAATGGAAGTTTGGGCTTTAGAAGCTTATGGAGCCTCTAACGTTCTACAGGAAATTTTGACCGTTAAATCCGATGATGTTCAAGGAAGAGCAAAAGCTTATGAATGTATTGTCAAAGGTAAGAACTTACCTAACCCTGGAATTCCAGAATCATTCAACGTATTGCTTAATGAATTACAAGGATTAGGATTAAATATAGATTTAGATTAATATTCACAATAGATAAAATAAAAAAATGGCTTTTAGAAAAGACAAAAAATTCAATAGTGATTTTAGTAAAATAACAATCAGCTTAGCTTCCCCAGAATCTATATTAGAAAGATCTCATGGAGAGGTTTTAAAGCCTGAAACCATTAATTATAGAACCTACAAGCCAGAAAGAGATGGTTTGTTTTGTGAAAGAATTTTTGGACCAGTTAAAGATTACGAGTGTCATTGTGGAAAATATAAGAGAATTAGATATAAAGGTATAGTTTGTGATAGGTGTGGTGTTGAGGTTACTGAGAAAAAGGTAAGAAGAGAAAGAATGGGTCATATTGCTTTAGTTGTACCAGTTGCCCATATTTGGTATTTTAGATCTCTGCCAAATAAAATTGGATACTTGCTTGGTCTTCCGACAAAAAAGCTGGATCAAATTATTTACTATGAAAGATATGTAGTAATTCAAGCTGGCGATGCTAAAAATGCAGAAGGTGAACCTCTAAAGAAACTGGACTTTCTTACAGAAGAAGAATATCTAGATATTTTGGATGTATTGCCAAAGGAGAATCAGTATTTAGAAGATACAGATCCTAATAAATTTATTGCAAAAATGGGGGCAGAAGGTCTTCACGATTTATTGGGAAGAGAAGATTTAGATTCTAAATCTTATGAATTAAGACATCAAGCTAATAACGAAACTTCACAGCAAAGAAAAAATGAGGCTCTCAAAAGATTACAGGTTATAGAATCTTTCCGAGATGCTAATAGTAGAATTGAAAACAATCCTCAGTGGATGATAGTTAAGGTTGTACCAGTTATTCCACCAGATTTAAGGCCATTAGTTCCTTTAGATGGAGGAAGGTTTGCAACTTCTGATTTAAATGATTTATATAGAAGGGTTATTATTAGAAATAACCGTTTAAAAAGATTGATAGAAATTAAAGCACCAGAAGTTATTTTAAGAAATGAAAAAAGAATGCTACAAGAATCTGTAGATTCACTTTTTGACAATTCAAGAAAATCTAGTGCTGTTAAAACAGATAAGAATAGACCTTTAAAATCTTTGTCTGATAGTCTTAAAGGAAAGCAAGGTAGGTTTAGACAAAACCTTCTTGGTAAAAGGGTAGATTATTCTGCAAGATCTGTAATTGTTGTTGGTCCAACTTTAAAATTGCACGAATGTGGGCTTCCTAAAGGAATGGCCGCTGAGTTATTCAAGCCTTTTATCATTAGAAAAATGATTGAAAGAGGAATTGTAAAGACAGTAAAATCTGCTAAAAAAATAGTGGATAAAAAAGAACCAGTTGTTTGGGATATTTTAGAAAATGTTTTAAAAGGACATCCAGTTCTTTTGAACAGAGCTCCTACCTTACACAGATTAGGAATTCAGGCATTTCAACCTAAATTAATCGAGGGAAAGGCTATTCAGCTTCATCCTTTGGTTTGTACTGCTTTTAATGCAGATTTTGATGGTGATCAGATGGCCGTTCATGTTCCTTTAGGAAATGCAGCCATTTTGGAAGCACAGTTACTAATTTTGGCTTCTCATAACATCTTAAATCCTGCTAATGGAGCTCCAATAACTGTTCCTTCTCAGGATATGGTTTTAGGATTATATTACATTACCAAAATTAGAACTTCTACAGAAGATCATATTGTCAAAGGGGAGAACATGACTTTTTATTCACCCGAAGAAGTTAAAATTGCATACAACGAGAAGAAGTTAGATCTACACGCCCCAATTAAGGTTAAGATTAACAATTATAAAAATGGTGAAGATGTAACCGAAATGGTTGAAACCACAACAGGTAGAATATTATTTAATGAATTGGTTCCAAGAGAAGCAGGTTTTATCAATGAACTTTTAACTAAAAAAGCACTTAGAGATATTTTAACTAAAATTATCAAAATTGCTGGAGTTCCTAATACTGCTAAATTTTTAGATGACATTAAAGATTTGGGATATCAAATGTCATTTAAAGGTGGTCTATCCTTTATTCTTTCAGATGTAGTTGTACCTAAAGAGAAGGATATCTTAATTGAAAAAGCCAGAAAAGAAGTAGACGAGGTGAAGTTGAACTACAATATGGGTCTAATTACCAACAATGAAAGATACAATCAAATCATTGATATTTGGACACATACTAACTCAAGATTAACCCATACGTTAATGGAGAAGCTAAAATCAGATCAACAAGGATTTAACTCTATTTTTATGATGATGGATTCTGGAGCTAGAGGTTCAAAAGAACAAATCCGTCAGTTGTCAGGTATGAGAGGGTTGATGGCCAAGCCTCAAAAATCTGGTGCTACAGGAGGTCAAGACATTATTGAAAATCCTATTTTATCTAACTTTAAAGAAGGGTTGTCAATTTTAGAATATTTTATCTCTACTCACGGAGCTAGAAAAGGACTTGCAGATACTGCTCTTAAAACTGCAGATGCGGGTTATTTAACTAGAAGATTGGTAGATGTTGCCCAAGATGTAGTCATCAACCACCCTGATTGTGGCACTCTCAGAGGCCTTACAGTAGGGGCACTTAAAAAGAGTGATGAAATAGTAGAAAATCTTTACGATAGAATTTTAGGTAGAGTTGCTTTATTTGATATTGAAGATCCAAATACAGGAGAAATTATTGTTCCTGAAGGAGAGGAAATTAATGAAGATTCAGCAGTTGCAATTGAAGAGGCAGGTATAGATGAAGTACAGATAAGATCTGTATTAACTTGTGAATTAACTAGAGGAGTTTGTGTAAAATGTTACGGTAGAAATTTAGCTACTGGTAAGATTGTTCAAAAAGGAGAAGCTGTAGGAGTTATTGCAGCTCAATCTATTGGAGAACCAGGAACTCAACTTACTCTTAGAACTTTCCACGTTGGAGGAACTGCATCAAATATTGCTGATCAAGCTGAGATCTCTGCTAAAACAGATGGTGTTATTGAAATGGAAGAATTAAGAACTATTGATAGAACCACAAGTGAAGGTGAAATTGAAACAATAGTAATAGGAAGAGCAGGAGAATTAAAGATTACAGATAAATCTAAAAATGTTTCAATGACTGCTAATATTCCTTACGGATCTAAATTATTTGTTTCTCACAAAGACAAGCTTAAAAAGGGTGATGTTATTTGTAAGTGGGATCCTTATAATGCAGTAATAATCTCTGAATTTGAAGGTATTTTAAAGTTCAATAATTTAGTTGAAGGAGTGACTTATAGAGAGGAAGTGGATGAGCAAACTGGATTTACAGAAATTGTAATTAAAGAAAATAGAGATAAAAAGATGATTCCAACTATATCTGTCGAAGATAAAACTGGGAACGAGCTAAAATCTTACAACCTTCCAGTAGATGCACATATTATTGTTAAAGATGGTGATAAAATTTCATCTGGTGATGTAATGGTTAAGATACCAAGAATGTCTGGAAAATCAGGCGATATTACTGGTGGACTTCCAAGAGTAACTGAAATGTTTGAAGCAAGAAATCCTTCTAATCCTGCTGTTGTTTCTGAAATTGATGGTGTAGCATCATATGGAAGAATCAAGCGTGGTAATAGAGAGGTTATTATTGAAGCAAGAACTGGAGAGATTAAGAAATACTTAATTCCATTGTCTAGACATATTTTAGTTCAGGAAAATGATTTTGTGAAGGCAGGCCAAACTCTTTCTGATGGTGCAATTACACCAAAAGATATTCTTTCAATTAAAGGGCCAACAGCTGTTCAGGAGTATATTGTTAATGAAATTCAAGAAGTCTATAGATTACAGGGTGTGAAAATTAATGACAAGCACTTTGAAGTAATTGTAAGACAAATGATGAGAAAGGTTCTGATTAACGAAGCAGGGGATACTAAATTCCTTGAAAACAATGCTGTTAATAAATGGGAGTTCATGGTTGAAAATGATAAAATTTTCGGTAAAAAAGTAGTTACTGATCCAGGAGGATCTACTGAGCTCAAAGCAGGTCAAATTGTTTCTGTTAGAAAATTAAGAGATGAGAATTCAGCTCTTAAGAGAAACGATGCTAAACCTGTAGAATCTAGAGATGCTATGACAGCTACCGCAGAACCACTGTTGCAAGGAATAACCAAAGCTTCACTACATACCGATAGCTTTATTTCTGCAGCATCTTTCCAAGAAACTACAAAAGTACTTAACCAAGCTGCTGTTAGCGGTAAGGTCGATCATATGTTGGGTCTTAAGGAAAATGTTATTGTTGGTCACAAAATTCCTGCTGGTACTGGAATGAAAAAATTCAGAGATTTATTGGTTGGTTCCGTTGACGATTTAAACAGAATGACTAATAAAGAAGAGGAAATTGTCGAAGAAAAAACTGAAGGTTAAATCCATGTCTGAAGAGAAAAAACAACAGGGTATTAATATTGAACTTTCTGAAGAAGTAGCCGAGGGAATTTATTCCAATTTAGCGATTATAACTCATTCTTCCTCAGAGTTTATCTTAGATTATATAAGAATAATGCCTGGTGTACCTAAAGGTAAGGTTAAGTCTAGAATTGTGATGACGCCTGAGCATGCTAAGAAATTACATCGTGCATTATCTGACAATTTATCAAAGTATGAGAATAACCACGGAAAAATAAAAGAAACTGATCAAGCATCCCCATTTCCATTAAATTTTGGGGGTCCTGCTACTCAAGCTTAATTTTATTTTTATATTTTTTAATAAAGGCCATTTCTAAATAGTTATGGCCTTTTTTTATATTTTCACTAAACAATGAGAATCTGTATTACTTTACTTTTTATTTCATTTTTTAGTACTTTTTTTAGCTTTAGCGACACTGTTAAAACTTCTCAATCTTGGAATCAAATGTCCTTATTCCCAGATTCTAACTTGTATAATATATTTCTAGGAGGACCAGGAAGTGTTCAAAGGTCATTAAAATTTAACCATCATAAATTGTCTATTTTCGACAAACATTACATGTTTTTTTCTGAGCAAGAGGATATCTATTTTGTAAATAGTAATATTCCTATTGTCGATGCACAATATATTCTTGGAAATGAATCAGAACAGAATCTTTCTTTATACCATAGTCAATCCGTTTCCAAAAGATCTGGATATGCAGTTTCATTTTTAAAAAGAAGTCACGATGGCTATTATTCCAATCAGTCAACGAATAATAATTATTTCCAGTTTTCTTTCAATAATAGATCTAGAGACTCAACCTACAATATGAATTTTGGATTAAAACATCAAAGACTTTACAACCAACTTAATGGAGGGTTAACTAATGACTTAAATTTTATCAATTCTAATGATTTTGAAACTAATAGAAAGATTTTGAATGTAAATATGCAAAACTCCTATACCACTAACAGACTTTTGAAGTCATATATAAATCAAAATTGGATTCTTAGCTCTTCAAAAAATGATTCAACTATTTTAAATATTAAAAATATTAGTTTTAATAATTCCTATCAAAGAATTACTAGAGTTTATTTTGACAGTCTCAATCCAGATTTATTTCTTAATAATTATTTCAGTACTGAAAGCACACACGATTCCATTTCATTAGATGTTTTTAATAGTTCTTTTAGATATAATATAACTTCAAATAAAGACTCAATAGTTCAGAATTTTAACCTTGGATGGGATTCAGAAATTTTATCTTATAAAAATAACTTATTAGATACCATTTTAACCAATCAGTCTGTGTGTTTAGATTTTAGTAAAAGTAAAAGAAATAATTCTTTTAGATTACGTGGTAACTTTTATCCTTTGGGTTATAAAAAGAATAATTATGAAATTAATTTTCTTTATGAAAGTTTTATTTTAAAAGATAAAAAATTGAAATTATCTGCGGATTTAAGAGAATTTAGACCAGTTTTTGAAATAAATAATTACCAAAGTAATCACCACTTATGGGATAACAAACAGTTCAATAATATTTTATTTTGGAACGCTTCTGCAAAAATTTCTGCAGGCTTATTTTCTTTGAAGTCACAAATTAGTCAGGCTTATAAACCAATATATTTTACTGAATATTCTGAGCCATCACAATTTGATTCATCATTACAAGTCATTCAATCTTCATTAAATTATAATTTGATAAAGAAAAAATATAATTTATATACTGAAATTGTCTATCAATATCAGGGTGGAGCTCAAATTTTGCAATTACCTGACTGGGTAGGGCAAATAAAATTCAATTACAATTTTGGAAATGAAAAAAGTAATTTAAAGTTATCTCTTGGAATCAATGCTAAGGTTTTTAGTAGTTATACTTTGCCAGGATATTCCTCCGAACTAAATCAGTTTACAATTAGTAATGAGCGGACACAACCGTCCTATTTTATGGTTGATTTATTAGCAAAAACTCAAATAAAAAGTGTCACAGTATTTATGATGGTTACTCATTTAAATTCTGGATTAACAGGATTCGATTATTTTTCTGCTTTTCATTTTCCCATTGCAGATCGTTGTTTGAAGTTTGGACTTAGGTGGATCTTTTTAGATTAAGTTTTTCTATTTTTTTATTATTTTAATAAAAATTTTGTATGAAGAAAATAGAGAGTTTAGAAGAATATTATCAAAATTACCAAGAAAGTATCGATAATCCTGAAAGTTTTTGGGAGCATAAGGCATCTTCTTTTCAATGGATGTCTAAATGGACAAAGGTTCTTAATTGGGAATTTGACACTCCTAAAGTGGAATGGTTTGTTGGTGGAAAGTTAAATATAACTGAGAACTGTTTAGATAGACATTTAGAAACAAGACCAAATCAGGTTGCGATTCTTTGGGAACCTAATGATCCAAAAGAGAAAGTAATAAAAATAACGTACAAAGAACTTCATAATAAGGTAAGTGTTTTTGCAAATGTTTTAAAAAATCATGGTGCTAAAAAAGGAGATAGAATTTGTTTATACATGCCAATGGTTCCAGAGCTTGCAATCGCTACTTTAGCATGTGCAAGAATTGGGGCAATACATTCGGTAGTTTTTGCAGGGTTTTCAGCTAAAGCTTTAGCAGACAGAATTAATGATGCTAGTTGTAATATTCTCTTAACAAGTGATGGATCATATAGAGGGTCCAAACAATTATGTCTAAAAGCAATTGTAGATAAAGCCTTGAAATCGTGTTCAAGCATTAAAAGTTGTATTGTACTTAAGAGAACAGGTGAAAATGTTTCGATGAAGCCCAAAAGAGATTTTTGGTGGAAAGAAGAAACATCTAAAGTTAGTAGTTTTTGCAAAGCTCAGAAGATGGACTCTGAGGACCCATTATTTATTTTATATACATCAGGCTCTACAGGAAAACCCAAAGGGGTTCAACACCACTGTGGAGGCTATATGGTTTATGCCGAGTATAGTTTTAGAAATGTATTTCAGTATAACCAAAATGATATTTATTGGTGTACTGCGGATATAGGATGGATTACAGGTCATACTTACATTGTTTATGGTCCCTTATTGGCTGGAGCTACAACAGTTATGTTTGAGGGGGTTCCTACATTTCCGGATGCTGGTAGATTTTGGGAAATCTGCGATAAACACCAAGTAAATATTTTTTATACTGCACCTACTGCAATTAGAGCTCTTCAGGCATGTGGTAATAAATTTCCAGAAAAATATGATTTAAGCTCGTTAAAAACTTTAGGGAGTGTTGGTGAGCCAATTAATGAAGAAGCTTGGCATTGGTATAATAAGTACATTGGAAAAGAAAAATGTTCCATTGTCGATACGTGGTGGCAAACAGAAACAGGTGGAATTTTAATATCTCCACTCTCAAATATTACCAAGACCAAACCTACTTATGCTACTCTTCCATTACCAGGAATTCAGCCCTGTTTAGTTGATATAAATGGAGACGAATTATTGGGGAATAATGTTGAAGGTAATTTATGTATTAAGTTCCCATGGCCTAGTATGATTAGAACTATTTATGGCGACCATGAAAGATGTAAAAACGTATATTTTTCTAATTATTCAGGAAAATATTTTACTGGGGATGGTTGTAAAAGAGATGACGATGGTTTTTATCGTATTACAGGTAGGGTAGATGACGTAATTAATGTGTCAGGTCATAGGCTAGGAACTGCTGAAGTTGAAAATGGTATTAATGAACATCCTTTGGTAATTGAAAGTGCTGTGGTTGGTTTCCCTCATGATATTAAGGGTCAAGGTATATATGCCTATATTATCTTAGATAAGAATTCTTTTTCAGAAAATAAACTAACTGAGCAAATTATAGAGACAGTTGTCAAGGAAATAGGTTCAATAGCAAAACCAGATAAAATTCAATTTGTTAAAGGGTTGCCTAAAACTAGATCTGGAAAAATTATGCGAAGAATTCTAAGAAAAGTTGCAGAAGGAGATACGTCTAGTTTGGGAGATACCTCTACATTATTAGACCCTACAGTTGTGGAGGGCATTATTAAAAATTCAAAATAAAAAAGCCCCATAATATAATGAGGCTGTTTTAAAATTTTATGATATAAATACTACATCATACCTGGCATTCCACCCGGCATTCCACCGCCCATAGGAGGCATAGGAGCTTCGTCTTCTGGTTCATCAGAAATAACGCATTCTGTAGTTAACATCATTGAAGCAATTGATGAGGCATTTTCTAATGCACTTCTAGAAACTTTAGTAGGGTCAATAACCCCAGATTTCATAAGTGATTCATATTTGTCAGTTCTAGCATTGTATCCAAAATCACCCTTACCTTCTTTGACTTTCTGAACGATAACAGCACCTTCTCCACCAGCATTTTCTACAATAGTTCTTAAAGGATCTTCAATAGCTCTTTTAACTATTTTAATACCAGTACATTCATCTTCATTTTCTCCACTGTCTTCATCTAAAGAAGTAGCAGCTCTAATGTATGCTACTCCACCACCAGGGATAATTCCTTCTTCTACTGCAGCCCTTGTTGCAGCTAAGGCGTCATCTACTCTGTCTTTTTTCTCTTTCATTTCAACTTCTGTAGCAGCACCTACATAAAGAACTGCAACACCACCAGCTAACTTTGCCAATCTTTCTTGCAGCTTTTCTTTATCATAATCTGAAGTTGTAGTTTCTATCTGAGCTTTAATTTGGTTGGTTCTAGCCAAGATATCATCTTTTTTTCCTGCCCCATTAACCAATGTAGTATTGTCTTTGTCAATTTCAACTTTTTCACAAGTTCCAAGCATATCTAAAGTGGTGTTTTCCATTTTAAATCCTCTTTCTTCTGAAATTACAGTACCTCCAGTTAAAATAGCAATATCTTCAAGCATTGCTTTTCTTCTATCTCCAAAACCAGGAGCTTTGACAGCAGCAATTTTTAAAGACCCTCTTATTTTATTTACTACTAGTGTTGCTAATGCTTCACCATCCACATCTTCAGCAATAATTAATAAAGGTTTTCCAGTTTGAGCAACTGGTTCCAAAACTGGCAGAAGATCCTTCATATTTGAAATCTTCTTATCGTAAATTAATATATAAGGACTTTCTAGGTCTGCAATCATTTTTTCTGCATTAGTTACAAAATATGGAGATAAATACCCCCTGTCAAACTGCATTCCTTCAACAGTCTTTACATCCGTCTCTGTACCTTTTGCTTCTTCAACAGTGATTACACCATCTTTTCCAACTACTTCCATTGCTTTTGCAATTAAGGAACCTATGGTTTCATCATTGTTAGCAGAAATAGTAGCAACTTGCTTTATTTTATCGTTATCAGAACCAACATCTTTAGATAGTTTTCTTAGTTCTTCAACAACTGTTTTTACTGCTTTGTCAATTCCTCTTTTTAAATCCATTGGATTTGCGCCGGCAGCAACGTTTTTCAAACCTGCACTAATTATTCCTTGAGCTAAAACAGTAGCAGTTGTAGTTCCATCTCCAGCAGTATCGTTGGTTTTAGATGCAACTTCTTTAACCATTTGAGCTCCCATGTTCTCAACAGGGTCCTTTAGTTCAATTTCTTTAGCTACAGTTACTCCATCTTTAGTTACTTGTGGAGCACCAAATTTCTTATCAATTACAACGTTCCTTCCTTTAGGTCCTAATGTTGCTTTTACCGCATTAGCAAGTGCATCAACCCCTTTTTTAAGTCTATCTCTTGCTTCTACATCAAATATTATTTCTTTAGCCATTTTTATTTTATTTATTTATTTAACAATTGCAAAAATGTCGCTTTCTCTCATAATAAGATAATCACTTCCATCAATTTTAATTTCTGTTCCGCTGTATTGTCCATACAGAACAGTTTCACCTACTTTAACAGTTACAGGTTCATCTTTTTTACCGCTTCCAGCAGCAACTACTTTTCCTTTTTTTGGTTTTTCTTTTGCTGTGTCAGGAATTATGATTCCTCCTGATGTGGTTTCTTCTGCAGCAGATGGTTCGATAATTATCCTATCTGCTAGTGGTTTTACATTTATAGACATTGTTTATTATTTAATATTTATAGTTTAATTATAGCATATTTTATGCCAATAAATTATAGTAATTGGAATATGGACAATTTGACCTTACTGAGGTCTAAAAATGACATCCTGACATTAAATTAATTAGGTAAATCAGTTGGAAGATTGACTGGTTCACCAGAAGAGGGTAAGCTAATTCCTTCGTTTTTATCTATGTCGGTTGAAATTTCGTTATTGCCACCGCCAAAGTTAAATGCAGCTAAAAGACTTAAAAATCCCATAACAGCTGCTAAAGTCCAAGTAGCTTTTTCAATAGTTTCTGTGGACTGGGCAACTCCTCCTAACTGGTTAACATTTCCAAATGAAGAGTCTAGCCCTCCACCTTTTGAGTTCTGAAGTAAAACTATTACAATTAGCAAAATTGCGGTAATAGTTGATAATATCATTAATAAAGTTCCCATATTATGGTTGTGTTTTTAATTTAATGTACTTAATTCGGCTTGCAAAGAAAAGTTTTTTTTCTGGATTAGACAACATCAATTGCTCATAGATTTCAATTGCCTTAGGATAATTACCTTGCTTTACATATATTTCAGCCAACGTTTCAGTATTCATCTCATGGTTATCTTTTAAGCTGTTTTTAGCTGCATTAGCAGCAGAATAGAAGTTCTTTTTCTCAGTAGAAATTTTTCTATTGTTTAAATTCTTAATTATATTATCTATTTCCATTTCTCTAGAACTAGACTTTTTTCGGGGCTTATTAAGTAACCACTCATTAAGAGACATAATTTCTTTAATGGGCCTATCGTCTTCTTTTTCAGAAATAAAAACTTCTTGTTGATTTTCTAATTCGTTAATTAGTTGGTTTTGGATTAAGCTACCATAAATATTTTTTTCTAAAACATTTAAATCGTTGTTTTTTTCTTTCTTAAAATCATTTTTTTTATCCTTTTTTATTTTTTTAACAGCATGAATTCTATCGTAAAGCAAGCCTCTATCAACAATTCTAAGTGCAGTACTGTTTAGCGATTTTTCGAAACCAATTCTTTTTTGGTAGTTAAGGATTTTAGACAAAAACAAAAAACAAATCCCTGAAAATGGATATTTCAAAGTTAGATCGAAAAAAAATTCAAGTTCTTTTTCAGTTACTTTTCCGGGTTCCTCAATTAATTGCTTGATATTTTTCAATGGATATTCTACCATTCTCCACCAAATATTTTGTCGAAAACATCTTGGGTAATTTGATAATTTAAGTTTTCGACTAATTCTTCTTCAATTGAGCTAAAGTCTGATGTAGCATCGTAGTCTACAAAAGCACTAAAAGCACTATTGTTAAGCCCAATAGAGTCATTTTGATTATAATACGTGTTGACGTTTACAGACATTTTGAGTCTGTTTTGGGCTGCACTCTCACTTCCTGCTTGAATATTCACAGGGCTAATTATATAGTTTTTAATAACTCCACTAATTTGCAAGTCTCCATTTTTGGCTACTAAATTAAGCTTTGTTTGAGATTGCATAATATCTCGCAAACTCTCTGTGAAGGATGCTCCAAGAAAAGAACCGCCAATTGCACTTTTATTATCGAAATAATCTACTTGTACTGTTTTGGCATTAATTTCTTTGGTTTCAGAACCACCAGATTTAAAACTAAATTGAGGGAGCGCACATCTAGTTAATATTATGCTTGCAAATATTATTTTTAGTTTATTCACTTATTTTAAAATTTCAAATTCTTTAATCTTCCTGTAAAGAGTTCTTTCAGAAATACCAAGTTCTTTTGCTGCATTTTTTCTTCTACCGTTGTGTTTTTTAAGTGCTTTTTGAATAAGTTCTTTTTCTCTTTCTTCTAAGGATAAAGATTCTTCAATTTCAACACTTTCTTGAAACGAAATATTGTAGGATGGGGGTTCTTCACTAATGTTATCTTCTTGCAGAGAAACTGTATTGTTGGGTTGTTCATTAAATTTAATTTCTCCATCCAATGCCGAAGAGTCACTTAGTTTTGTGATCAATGCGGTTTTTTCGTTATTAGACAAATTGTTATTATTTAAAAGATCTACAATAACTCTTTTCATTTCTGTAACGTCTTGTTTCATTTCAAAAAGTACTTTATATAAAATATCTCGTTCTGAAAAGTTATCACTTTCTTTATGGCCGTCAATAACCATCGGAAGATTTCTACTAGAATCAATGTCTGGAAGATATTTGGTTAAAATAAGTTCATCAACTTCTCTAGAGTTTTCAATAACTGAAATCTGTTCTGCAACATTTTTTAGTTGTCTAATATTCCCTGGCCATGAATATTTTTCTAGTATTTCTACGGCTTTTTGATTTAGTCTAATTCCAGGCATTCTATATTTTTCAGCAAAATCTGCAGAGAACTTCCTAAATAGTAAATGGATGTCATTTTTTCTTTCTCTCAAAGGTTCTAAGAAAATAGGAACAGTACTTAATCTATAAAATAGATCTTCTCTAAATTTCCCCTTTTGAATAGCTTTTTGAACATTTTCATTAGTTGCAGCAATAATTCTAACATCTGTCTTTTTGACTTTAGAAGCCCCAACTTTAATAAATTCCCCAGTCTCAAGAACCCTCAGAAGTCTAACTTGTGTGGGGAGAGGAAGTTCACCAACTTCGTCCAAGAATATAGTTCCTCCGTCTGCAACTTCAAAGTACCCTTTTCTACTGTCTGTTGCCCCCGTAAATGCTCCTTTTTCATGTCCAAATAATTCTGAATCTATGGTTCCTTCGGGTATTGCACCGCAGTTTACAGCTATATATTCGTGATGTTTTCTAGAACTATAGTGATGAATGATTTTTGGCATATTTTCTTTTCCAGTGCCACTTTCTCCAGTTATTAATACAGTAATATCTGTTGGAGCAACCTGAATAGCTACATCCAGTGCTCTATTTAATGGCTCTGAGTTTCCAATAATTCCAAATCTATTTTTAACAGTCTGTAAATTCATTTTCAAATAATTTTACCAATTAATGTCGCAGATGTAAATTTTTCAATTAATACATTTACGTAATCCCCTTCTTTAGAATCCTCCTTAGGGAAAATAACTTTGTAATTTTCATCATTTCTTCCGCAGTATTCAAGTGCTGATTTTTTAGAAGGACCCTCTACTAAAACTTCCATTATTTTTCCAACACAAGATTCATTGCTTTTTAAAGAGTGTTCTTTTTGAAGATCAATTACTTTTTGAAGTCTTGACTTTTTAATTTCTAAGGGGATATTGTCTTTAAACTTTCTTTCTGCAAGAGTTTTAGGTCTCTCAGAATAATAAAACATGTAAGAAAAATTAAACTCAACTTTTTTCATAAGATCTAAAGTCTCCTGAAAATCCTCATCAGTTTCGTCACAAAAACCTGTAATTATATCTGTAGAAATTGCACAATCTGGGATTATTTCTCTAATTGATTTTATTCTTTTTAAATACCATTCTTTGGTATAACCTCGATTCATTTTCTGAAGAATCTTGGAGCTTCCGGATTGTACAGGTAAGTGAATATAATTACAAATATTATGGTATTTTTTCATCATGTGTACAACATCATCTGTCATGTCTTTAGGATGTGAAGTAGAAAACCTAACTCTCAAGTCCTTAGCTACAAGAGCTACTTTTTCTAAAAGTTCAGAAAAATTGGTGGTAGGAATGTTTGGGTCAATTACCTCTTCTTTTTTATTTATATTCCACCTGTAGCTATCTACGTTTTGCCCCAA